>Ga0116164_10000773_pt1 | contig 26110 bp, 23 predicted proteins | sample AD_UKC109_MetaG_FD_89888 | JGI IMG/M metagenome (GOLD analysis project Ga0116164, IMG submission 89888) | Active sludge microbial communities of municipal wastewater-treating anaerobic digesters from Hong Kong - AD_UKC109_MetaG | ecosystem: Engineered > Bioreactor > Anaerobic > Digestate... | reverse complement strand
TTATGAAAAAAAGGCGACAAACGACAATCCGTAAATACATTGAAAGCGGTTGACGCGAAAGAGGATACTTGTATGGATCCAGAGACCTTCATCTCTAAATACGAACCCAAGAAGATGGTGGCGATCTCCCTCGCCGTGCTGGCGGTGGCGCTCCTCATCATGGGATTTAATTACATAAAGACGGGATCGCCCGTGACCCTGGGGGTCGAGTTCACGGGTGGCACCATAATCACAGTTCCCGTCGTCGAATCAGAAGACGAGTTAGCAGCTAAGCTTGCAGCCTACCCAGTGCTGGACATAAGGGACGTGGGCCATCGGTATATGGTTCAGCTGGGGCCCATGGACGACGCCGAGTACAAGCAGCTTTCGGAGCTGGTCGACGATGAGTACCAGGACCCCGAGATCAAGTACATGGGGCCGGTCTACAGCACGCGGCTCCAGGAGCAGGCTAAGACCTACATCCCGCTATCCTTCCTATTCATGGCGGTGGTCGTCTTCCTGATATTCAGGACGCCCTTCGTCGCCCTCACGATAATCCTGTCAGCCTTCTCCGACATCATGATCACCGCGGCCGCTATGGACACTGTGGGGGTAAAGCTCTCCTTGGGGACGGTGGCCGCCCTTCTGATGTTGATCGGCTACTCGGTGGACAGCAACATCCTCCTCAACAACAGAGTTCTCAAGCGGAAGGGAAAGACCGAGGAGAAGATTCAGGGGGCCTTCAGGACGGGATTCGCCATGACCAGCACCACCTTCTGCGCCATCTTTGCGCTCTTCCTCGTCTCGGCATTCTCTTACCTGGTATCATCTTCCTTCACCCAGATCAACATCCTCTTTGACATATCGGTAGTGCTCCTCTTCGGCCTTCTCGCAGATCTGATGAACACCTGGGTCATGAACGCCAACGCCCTGCGCTGGTACCTGGCCAGTTCCAAAAAGGCGACGTCAAGGAGGCAGAAGCGATGACCGACATCACCAAAGATCCAAGAGTCATAATATTCTTCGTGGCGGTGGCTGCAGCGCTCATAATCCTAGCACCCATCCCCTCTGAAAGCGGCCTCCATACCAGGCTCAAGTATGGCCTCGATCTGGAGGGTGGCTCATGGCTCCAGCTGAAACTTCAGGGTGCCATAGTGGAGCCCCAGGTCGATCCGATAAACATTCTGACAAAGCAGTTCAGTGACGCAACTGGAAGGGACGTCGAAGTGGATTGGCGCCCGGAAAGCACCGACTACCAGATCACCGTCGATGGAAAAGCCTCGGCGACTATGGCTGAAGATTTGGGATATGCCCAGGCCACCGTCACCCCCCGGGGCAACGCCACCAAGATCACCATCCCGGCCACCCCAGCCGGAGTGATCATGAACTATCTCGAAACATCCCTCGACTCGGACGTGAAGTACTTGGGATCTGACCCCTTATCCTTTGAGATCAGATCGAACGTGACGAGAGATGAGCTCGAGGCGATCCTCGCCCAGGTCGGCGGGACCCTCGTCGCTGGCGACGCCGGATTTTCTGAAGGCGTAACCGAAGATACGGTGGACGAGACGAAACAGGTCCTGGACAGAAAGTTGAACCGTCTCGGCCTCCAGGACATCAAAGTCAGGGTGGTGGACAACAAGTTCATCCTCATCGATCTCGCCGGCGTCAGCATCGCCGACGCCCAGGAGATCGTCGGTAAGCCCGGCGTCTTCGAGATCAGGATCCAGACGACAGGCAACGATTCTATGCACGTCCTCTATGGAGACCAGATCGTGGACGTCTCCCTCCCTCAGGGAGACCAGAGCGGAAACTGGGGTGTGCCCTTCACCCTCTCGGAAGAAGGAGCCCTCGCCTTCCAGAAGGCTGCAGTTGACACCGGAGCCACCAAGAACAGAATGGATCACGATATCTCGATGTACCTGGACGAGGACGAGATATTCTCGGCACCTCTCGCCCAAGACCTGGCGGCAAGCCTCGAGGTCGCCCCCATGAAAAATATGGTGGCCCAGGTCGGCGGCGACAGCCAGCGGGCCCACGAGCTCTACATCCACCTCAGGGAAGGTGCTCTGCCCGTGAACGTCGAGATCATCGGCTCTGGCCAGGTGACGGCAGCCCTTGGGAGCCAGTTCAAAAAACAGGTCCTGATCGCAGGCATCATGTCGATTCTGGCGGTGGGCCTGGTGATATACTTCAGGTACCGCGAGCCTAAGATCGTCATCCCGATGGTGGCCACCTCTTTCAGCGAGGTTCTGATGATGCTGGCTCTTGCAGCCCTCCTCAAGTGGCAGCTTGACCTGGCCAGCATCGCTGGGATCATCGCCGTCATCGGTACCGGCGTGGACCACCTGGTGATCATCACCGACGAACTTCTCTACGAGGGGAAGATGCCCAGCGGCAAGATCTACCTCGCAAGGCTCTCCAGCGCATTTGGGATCATCATGGCCGCAGCGGCCACCACCATCGTCGCGATGCTACCCCTCTTCGGGATGGGCTTTGGAGCCTTCAAGAGCTTCGCCCTGATCACCATCGCGGGGGTTCTCATCGGCGTCTTGATAGCGCGGCCAGCCTACGGCAGGATCATCGGCAGCATCATGCAGCCTGGTGAGTAAAACTAAGAAAAAAGATCGTTTTTGGGTCGGAAGATGCGGGACGACGATACACGGCGTCCCGCGCCTCCCATTTTATTTCAGTCGACCTAACCAGAGACTTCAGGACTCAGTATCAGCGGAGTAGCCCAGAATCTCGCTCAGCTCCTGGACGTCGGTCACTTCCGACTTGTTGGTGCTGGATAGGGACGTGTAGGTCGTTTCCGTCTCATTGTCGGCGACAGACTCTCCACCGAGGGTGCTGAGGTCCCTCACGTTTGAAGTGGTGGACGTCGTCCCCAAAACGTTGCCCAAGACCCTCACGTCAACCGGCTCTTCTTCAGCAGATTCGTTCGAAGAGGAGACCGTGTAGCTTATCACCGTCGTGTTGGGGCTTTCTTCACTTTCAGTTCCATTATCAAGGGTGCTCAGATCTACTGCGCTCTCTGATACCTCATATCCCAGAGTCTCGCTCAAAGCTTTTACATCGGTCACCCCTGCTGATACCGACTCTGCCCCGACTTCCTCGATGACGGAAGAGGTGGTGTAGCTTATCACCGTCGTGTTGGAGCTTTCTTCAATTTTGGTTCCATTATCAAGGGTGCTCAGATCCACCGCGTTCTCTGATACCTCTGATCCCAGAGTCTCGCCCAAAGCCGTTACGCCGGTCACTTCCGAGGATACCGACTCAGCTCCGACTTCCTCGATGACGGAAGGGGTTGTGTATCCTATCACCGTCGCGTTGGGACTTTCTTCGGTTTCGGTTCCATCGTCAAGGGTGCTCAGATCCACCGCGCTCTCTGATACCTCTGATCCCAGAGTCTCGCTCAAAGCCGCTACGTCGGTCACTCCCGAGGATACCGACTCAGCCCCGACTTCCTCGATGACGGAAGGTGTGTAGCTTATCACCGTCACGTTGGGGCTTTCTTCAATTTCGGTTCCATTATTAAGGGTGCTCAGATCGATCACGGTCACGTTTCTAGCGGAGGATTCGTTAGACGATTCGTTGGATGATTGATTGGTCGAGTACGAAGATGACACGTTCGTCACCTCGTCGAGCTCATCCACAGTCGTCACCTCATCAGCTCCGCTTAAGGCGCTCTGGTCAGTTGCACTCTCTTCCGATGCCATTCCAATCGAGACTGAGGCGAAAGCCGCCAGAAGGCAGATCATCGCCACAGTCACCAATGATTTGCATTTCATACTTCCGTACCACCTTTCAGAGACGGATGGCCAAAGCCGAGATCGGCGGGCCCCCGAATCTATATAAAAATACGAATCCAGTTACGGGAAGGCTCTCAATCCCGCGGTCCCGGCCTCCGGCGAAAACTTGGAGGGATGAAACGAGAAGGGAAGGTAAATCGCCGGAGAGCTGTCGGGGCGGGTCCGAAAATGACGGCTACGAGGTCGCTTCCTCGCAGCAAGATCATCTTCGGTCTGATACATCTTCACTCCACCAAACATCTTCTACTCATTCAAATTCGTTCTCGCAAATTTTGGATCTCTGGTCGCCGTGAGCCGGCGTCGACTGGCCCCGGGCAGCTGAGCTGTAGAGTTTCACGATACCTGCAACACCGTGACGAAGGCCAGAAGGCCTATCACCAGGAGTGCCGGATTTACTATGCCGTACTTCACCCCGTACCGCCTCAAGGTGAACCTGGCGCCGATGAGGACGTGGATCAGGAAGAAGAATACCAGAAACAAGTCCAGGTTCGTATGCCAGTAAATCGCCTCGCGAGGGCTCATTATTATCCTCTGGCTCCAGGCGTATCCGGTCACGATGTATACGATCATCAGGACAAAGAGCGCCCAGGCAGAAATCCTGTTGATCCTGTGCAACAAGCGATTGGTCTTCATGGAACTATCGTATCCTTCTACTTGTTCCGAACTCGACAGATAACCTCAACCAGGAAAAATTTGGTCGGTTGGGTGTTTAGTTTACTCCTCCACCTCTACCGACTCAAAGATAGTCTCGGTGACGTCCCAGGGAAGGTCTGAGCTGATGAGGAAGAACAAACTTCCCCAACCACCATCTTCGTCCGGGCTGTAGACGGCACCGTAAACTGTCTTATCGCCATCGTTCGCCGTCACCATGACCACATCGTGCCCGTCTATGGAAAAGATCTCCCCAGAACCTTCGTATTCTTCCGTCAGAGAGGGGAAACCAGCGGTTAGGATGCAGTGCTCCAGAACCCAGGTCGTAATCTCCATCGGCTCTTCCAGCTCGTGGACTTCCAGCTCTATTTGGCCGTCATCGCTCTCTATCGTCACTGGATATATCGTGTAATCGAAGATGGGACGCTCGCAGTGGGAGGTCTCTATGGCGTCACCCTCGTCTATCGTGTAGTCCTCAAGATCCCCGAGGTCAAGGTTCACCGTGACCGGGTCCAGGGAGATCCCCTCGGCTGAAACGGCTGCCATCAGTGTGGTGCAGATCAGACAGACCTGACCTAGGCTTCCAAAGTTCATCGGTTTCATTTTTTACACCTCAGTTTCGAGGGATCAAAAACCCGCCGAAAATTCGGCAATGTTAAATTTCGCACGGTCGTAGATCCAATCCGTCAGCGGGCAATTCCAGGCCCGCGGTCCCGGCTCTCTGGAGAGGGAGAGGAGGAAAAACCGAAAGTGTATAATCTCACCAGAGAGCTTTCGGGGCGGGCCTGGAGATCTCGGATCGTGGACATTACACTCATCACTCCGCCCGGAGAGCTTCGATGGGGTCGAGCATCGCCGCCTTGTTGGCTGGATAGACGCCAGCGATGGTGGTGATCACGACGCCGAAGATGAGGCCGAAGGCCACGGACTGGAGCGTCACCTCCTGGGGTATATTTGCCACAGAGCCGACGAAGTCTGAGACGAGAGTTCCCAGCAGTATGCCAACCACGCTGCTGGCAAGGCCGAGCATCCCAGCGTCCAGGAGGTAAAGGGTCCTGACTTCCCAGGCGGTGGCCCCGATGGCCTTCATAACGCCGATCTCGTGGGTCCGCTCCTTCACTGTCAGCATCATGACGTTGGATATGCCGATGGCCCCCACGATCAGAGATATGGAGCCGATGCCTGCAAGAGCGTACTTGATCATGTTCAGCACCTCCAACATCGACTCAAACCTCGTCGAGAGAGCCTCGGAGTCGTAGGCCTCGTCCCTGTGAATCCTGGCCAGATCCTTATCGATATCTTCGGCCAGAGTCTCCACCTGGGCTGGGTCTTCAACCCTCACGACGATGCTGTCGTAATGGTACTCATCTACGTCGAGGAAGTCTTCCATCGCCTTGTGGGTTATGTAAATGCCAGTATCTGAGGCGTAAGACGGGTCTTCGTCCTCTTCCAGAACTCCGACGACCTTGAAGTCCATGTAGCGGTCCTCATCCGTCAAGTAGAGCCGTATCTGGTTTCCTGGGGATATGTCCATCCTGAAGAAGCCCTCAGCTATGTCGTGGCTGACGACGGCGGCTTTGTAGTCTGACCCGGTCAAAAACCGGCCTCGAGCCACCACATCCTTCAGGTCGTCATGTTCTTCAGGCGAAATCCCGATGACGCTCACCGACGAGTTGTCGCCCCGGAAGGAGAGGAGCGCCCTCGTGGTTTTGAGGGGATATACCGCCTCGACACCCACTACATTATTGATGATCTTCACGTCCTTATCGTCGAACTCGGCAGGCTCTTCAGGAGACGCTGCGGGCCGGTCATCCGGGCCCATCCCCATCCCCGATCCGGGCCTCACGGTGATGAGGTCCATATCGAGGTCTCCGAACCGCTCGTTGACGCCGCCGTAAAGCCCCTGGCTCACCGAGAGGAGGGCGACTATCGAGACCACACCGATGATGATCCCGAGGCTCGACATTAACGCCCTTTTTCGGTCAGCCTTGAAGCTCAACAGGACGTACTCCAGCATATCGTCCGGTCTCAAGAAAGCTCACTCCGAGTCGTCGAGGATGAAAGTCAAGGTTTCTTACTCCTCCTGCGCCAGAAGTAAGCGCCGCCGATCACCGTCGGCAAGAGGATTGCGGCCGCGACCTTCGTCGTGCCGACCCCACCAGAACCTCCCTGCCCCGGCGGTCCCATGGTTTCGGACTGGGACCCCGCTCCGCCCATCAGAGTGGTGGTGTAGACCTCAGATTCGTGCCAGGTATCGCCGTTCTTGAATTTGGCCACGAAGCTCAGGTTGGTGGCATCGCTGGGAGCCGTAGTTTCGAGATCGAAGTCGATGGTGAATATCTCGTCATCCTCCATGGTGCCGATGTAGTACTCTTTGGGCGAGAACTCCACGCCCTCGGCCTCAGGAACTATCGTCACAGCATTCAGAGTATTCTGTCTCGGGTTTGCCACGTCCAGGCTAGCGCTGGTGGAGGTCGGAATTTCAGACTGGATCATCATAACGCTGGACGAGTCCACCTTCACCGGGATCTTGCGGTTGACCTCTTCGGGAGCTTCCTTATATCCACTGACGAGCTTGACGTCCAGGAAATGGGTTCCGTCAGTGATGTTCTCGTCGACCTTGATGTTGTAGTAGGCGACGATCTTGTCGCCAGGGCCTATGGATCCGACGTCCTCGTAGGGGTCTGTCAGAACTTCAATCCCTTCGGTCCCAGAGAGATCAACCTCGTATATCGGCACTGCAAGGGAGAAGTCCTCCCTCTGGTAGGAGACGACGTACTCGTCTGCACAGTTCTCGATCTCGATCGATACGATCCCGGTGTCGCCCGGCATCAGAACCTCAGGCGAGATCGAGGAGCTGATCGTGATCGTCGGCTCAGGGGAGCGGTACATGTAGCTGTAAGGATAAGCCGACACCGAAGGGCAGAAGAAGGCCTGGGCCAGCATCATGACCGTCAGGGCGAAGGCCAGAGCCAAGGCCAAGTTCGATCTGAAGTTCATGACGACACCTTCTGCACCAGGCCGTCTCTCAGCCATACTATGCGGCTGCAGTTTTTTGTCGTTTCAATATCGTGAGTTACCATGATAATCGTGCGACCCTCTACGTTTAGATTGTACATGATGTCCATAATTTCGCGGGTGCTCTTCTCGTCGAGGTTGCCTGTGGGCTCGTCGGCGAGGATGATCGATGGATCGTTGGCGAGAGCCCTTGCGATCGCCACCCTCTGACGCTCACCGCCCGATAGGTTGGACGGGCTGTAGTCGATCCGGTGTCCGAGTCCCACGGACTCGAGAAGCTCTCTTGCCCGATCTCTTCTGACTCCCTTCGCCATCTCTTTCAGGGTCATCGGAAGCTCGACGTTCTTCAGGTTCGACATTCTGCCGATGAGGTTGAAGCTCTGAAAGACGAACCCGATCTCATCTCTTCTTATCTTGGCAAGACCTCGGTCGGATAGGTGGCTGATATCCTGGCCTTTCAGGCGCACGCTGCCTTTCGATGGTCGGTCTAGACAGCCCAGGATGTTCATGAGGGTGCTCTTTCCGCAACCGGAGGGGCCCATCAGGGCCACAAACTCCCCTTCGTTGATCTCAAGTTCTATCCCTTTGAGGACCGGAACGTCTATCTCGCCAACCCGGTAGCTCTTCTCAAGGTCGACGATCTCTACCAGGGACATGGATCTCCTCCGGACGGCTCGCCGTTTTGGACCGTCTCTGGCAGCGGTGCTGAGAAGGTCAGCCTGTAGCTCGTTGTCTCGTCATCGACGCTCAATGTCAGATTCCCCTCGCCCACCTGGACTCCGTCCTCCTCATGGGTTTCGATGACTATGTGCCCCGTCACCTGATCCTCGGCGTTTCTCATCATCTGATCGAACTCCATCAGGTCGGCTTCCAGGACGGAGCAGTTGCTGTCGGAGATCTGGCTGATGTTGACCAGGACGTATTGGTTATCGCCCAGGATCATGCCTCCTCTAGTGGTGGTGTTCCCCTCAGTCTTGGCGATCTCTTCTCGGATCTCGTCCAAGCTCTTGTTCTCTTTAAGCATATTTCTGGCGACGGCTGGAGGGATCTGTTTTGTGTCTATCAGCCATATGTGGAGGAAATAGGTCTCGCCCCTCTCCAAAGCTACCCCCTCCGCTCGGAAGGGTCCCCCTGCTGGCCCGCCGTCTTCTCCAGACCCGAATTCAGGGCGTAGCCCTGCTCCCCCCGCCTCTGAAGAGGGGGGACCAAGGGGCGGCTCCATACCCGCCTCCGAGATGGAACGATCCGACTGCACCGGGACCTCATCGAAGGAGGATGAAAGGGCCGTCGTCATGAAGGATATGATCATCGCCAAGGCGACTGAAGTTCTCAAGATCTTCACTGAGATCCGCCCTTTGAAGGTGCGTCCAGGTGGATCGAGTACCTGCCGCTGAGGGCCCCCTGGTCTATCACCAGATTTCCCCCAGTGTGCCCGAAGCCCTCTTTTGTCTCAATATGCCCTACGACGTCGCTCACCCCTTCAGAGGACCAGATCCCCTCCCGGACCCCCCGTATTTCGGCGAGGTCGGCTGAGAGGACGGTCTCGGAATCCCAGGATCTGAGGTGAACGTCTACCAGCCGGAAGAACTCCCCGTCAAGCCTCATCTTGCCTCGGTATATGAAGGAGGGATTCACCTCCTCTTCAATCAGCATCTTGATCTCCTCTAGGCTCTTTCTGTTCTGCAGGAGGTCTTTGATCTGGGTGGGGCTCAGAAGCCTGAGCCCTTCGACCTCTATCCTGAGGGGGCGGGCAGACTTGAAGAGAGAACCTGCCGGTCCCAGAGCAAAGCCGCTCTTGACCACTAAAGTCTTTATCGGCGCGGCGGAGGAGCCGATCGGGGATTCAGGAATGGTCATGTTTTTCATCATCTCAAGTCACCACGCGCCTCAGAGGGGTGGGCCTGTTTTGGCCCACCGCCCGTTGAGAGGCACAGGGTTTTGATGTTATGGTGCCTGTCGGTTCAGATCAGGGGATGCGAGGTCAGAATGCTCACTGACCCCCTCGATCCGGTTCCGATGAGGGAAAACGCCCTTTTTCGCGTATCCTCCCGCTCACCGTCGTCCACCGAAGCCGGGTCCGTTGTTCATCTGGTTATCTCCCCTACCCTGCTGATTCATGGCAGCGGCACCAGCCATTCCGCCCAGGTTCTGCTGGGCGCCCTGATCACAGTTAAAACCGCAACCGTCAGATCCGGCTACCCCAAACTGACCACCCTGTGCTCCCATCTTGTGATCTTTGCTAAGACCGCCAAGGCCCAGGAGGCTGCATACCTCCATCTGGTCTTCCAGCTCAGCGATGGTCATGTTATCCATCTCGGCCATTTTCTCTTCTTTCAGTGTCTCGATCTCGGCCAGAGTCATGTTGTTCAGCTCGTCGATCTTCTCCTGCCTCAAGGCCTCGATCTCCATCAGGGTCATGCCCTCCAGATCTTCCGCGGTCAGGTCAGTCACCAGGAGGCATGCTCCGCCGCCGACGAAGGGTTGGTCAAACTTGTCCTGCTTCATATCCCTCAGCTCGGCGATGGTCATGTTCTCCATCTCGGCCATCTTCTCTTCTCTCAGAGTCGCGATCTCCTCAGCCGTCATGTTCTGCAGTTCGCTCATCTTCTCTTCTCTTAGCTCGTTGAACTCAGCGAGGGTCATGCTTTGGATCTCTTCATCGGTCAAGTCGTCCATCAGAAGAGAGACGTCACCATAACCTCTTCCCATCTGAGCGTTGTTTGCAGGACCCTGGCCCATCTGAGCGTTGTTTGCAGGACCCTGGCCCATCTGAGCGTTGTTTACTGGACCCTGGTTCATCTGGGCATTGTTCATGGGGCACTGGTTCGTCTGAGAGTTGTTCATGGGGCACTGGGCCTGGTTGCTCTCCTGTCTAAGCTCCCTCAGCTCAGCCAGAGTCATGTTATTCATCTCCTCTTCAGTCAGGTTCAGCTGATCGAACCTGTCCCCATAACCCGGACCACTGTTCCAGGGCATGGAGAAGGCGGGCAACGCCATAAGGCAGGCCACCGCCAAAGTTATCAACGATCTTGCGGATCTCATATTCTGTACCTCACTATCGAGGACGGCTCTGCTCTGATTCAGCAGCTCCGTCCTCACCAAACCCTCCTTGGGCTCGAACGATAGTTAAAATTAGAGCCGAACAGGTCCGAACCAAGACCGTTCAGAACTTGTCCAAATCGAATGAAACCGTTCGGTTTTTAGAAAATACGAGTTTAATAGTTCCGTATAACACAAGATCTGGTTTTGTGTTTATTTTAATGTTTTCGAGACTTATCTGCCCTTTTAGCCCAAACGAGCCCGACGATCCCCGCGGCAAAAGCCCGTCTCCAGACGATGGTCGCAAAAAGCCGTAGGCGCGAGATTGGGAGGGCTTTGAAAGCTTTGTAAAAAGGAATAATGAATCGTCAGCCTTGACCCTTTTTTTCGCTCGTCTCGTACGGCTCCAGGTGGACCACCACGTCCACCACGTCCGATACGTACTCGATCAGCCTCCGCTTCACCTCCTCGGAGATCGCGTGCCCCTCCTCGACGGACATGGAGGGGTCGACCAATACGTGGAGGTCGACCTCGATGCCGGACCCGATGTGCCGGGTTCTGATGGCGTGGACCTCCTGGACGCCTGGGGTGGCAAATGCCAGCTGCTCGATCCCAAGACATATCTCCTCGGGAGCCCCCCGGTCGACGAGCTGCTCCACTGACGGCCGAACAATCTTCCATGCCGCCTGGAGGATGAACATCGAGACTACGATCGCCCCCAGGCGGTCGAGGAATGCGAGGCCGGGAAACAGGGCTGCCCCGGCGACGGCCACCGCCGCAGGGATGGAGCTTAATCCATCAGATCGGTGATGCCAGGCGTTGGCGATGAGGGCTGTTGACTTGATCTCCTTTCCCTTGGAGAAGGTCCAGCGGTACAGCGCCTCTTTAGTGAAGATGGAAACGACCGCCGCGAAGAAAGCGATGGCTCCAGGAGGGCTGTTTTCGACCTCGCGAAGGGTCGATAGGGCGTTGTAGCTGAGGCCCAAGGCGACGGCTGCCAGGAGTAGGCCGATGAAGATCGTCACCAGAAACTCGATTCTCCGATGGCCGTAGGGGTGACACTCGTCCGGAGGCTTCGACCAGAACTTGACCCCTACCAGGACTGCGACGTCTGTGATGGTATCCGAGAGGCTGTGGACGGCGTCCGCCACCACCGCCTGGCTGTTTCCAACTATTCCTGCCGCAAACTTCAGGGCGGAGAGGGCCACGTTTATGACCAGGCCGATCAAAGTCACCCGCCTCACCTCTGAGATCAAGCGTCTGTTGTCGAAATCCTGGGTCGAGGAAGCACAAGTATTCGTCTCAGCCATCCGGATATCCTCCTCGGGAAATATCACATCGTCGCCCCTCCGGTATTAGAATTGCGGTTCTTTTTGGGATCAGTTCAAAATCAGAAAAACGGGAACAACTCGTCGAAAAATAAGACGACTCCAACCGATCGGCTGGAGCCCATCTTTCATCTCAGAAGGCCAAAAGAGGATCTCATCCCTCTTAGGCCTCACCGCACGTCGGACACTGATATTCTCGGATATACTCAAGCTCCTTTCCAGGATCTGTCTGGACCGTCTCGTTCACGTAAACGACCCCTTCGATCTGCCGCAGCTCCTCGACCTGATATATCCTCGGTCCATACTGGTAACCCGTCTCGTTATTCCACCAGTTCGGATACCCTCCGAGGATGGTCGTATCGTTCTCGAAGTCGTTGATCATGCCGTTGCTGTACTTGACGACGAGCCGGTCAGCGAGGTTCCACCAGTCGTCAAGGACTGAAAGGGCGTTCTCGTTAGAGATCTCCGTCAGAAACTCGCGGCAAGCTTCGGTCCCCTGGCCTTCGAGGATCTCTTGAGCCTGCCGATCGATCTCGGGCTGGCCTCTGATCTCCTCGGCCTCTATCCGCCTCTGCTCACGCTGGATCTCCTCGATCATGGAGTCGTAGCGGAGACATGCCCAGTTTGTCACGAAGTTGAAGGCCCACCAGGCCGAATTCCTGTCGAAGGCCGACCTGTCGCCGGAGCTGAACTCTTCGGGGATGGAGCCAACCCCTGCGCGAATCGGGATGTAACACGTCTCGTAGGGCTGAGCAAATCCGACCCAGCAGACTCCGCCCAAGGGATAAGGTAGAGAGCTCCGGCCCTGGCTGACGTAGCTATAGCTGCAGAAGAAGGCCGAGACCGGCCGGGGCCAAGCACCGGGTCTGATCTCACCCGACTCGAAGACCGTGTGGTCGTCAAAAGGACCGCGGTTCCGATAGGGGTTTCCGTAAGGCCCTGCCGCCATCCCCGCCGTCAGGTCGAAGACGGTGCCCTCATAATGGTCCCTGAAGATCGATAGGACCTCTTCGGTTCCGAGCTTCTCGTCGGGCTCCACCGAGAAGGGGTATTCGCGCGACCAGGTGTCATCGACGTAAGGGCTGAAGTTTTTAGACGGTGCTATCCGGTGGTAGACGCTCCAGACTCGGGCGAGGGAGTAATAGGGATGAGAGTACTCGCCGGTGGAGACGGTCTTCAGCCAGTCGAGGGGGCCATCTTCGGGGCTCCACCAGCCGTTATCCTCGGCCACCGAAAAGAGGTTTGCTGAATAGATTATATCTGAATCGTTGGGGCCCACATCCCGAATTCTGAAGGTGTTCGACGCCACGAAGACTTCCCCGTCATCGACCTTCTTTGCCACCCAGAGCCCTCCGCCGCTGCTATTCGGATCGTAGTATTTTCCGCTGGCGTTGAGGTCGTAGCCGCACATCTCGATGACCCAGGCCTCTTCTGGGTCTGCAAAGAGAAGGGTCTCGCCGGTCCCGTAGCAGCCGTAATCGTCTATGAGGGATCCCACCAGCTCGACGGCCTCTCTCGCCCCGGTGCACCTCTCAAGAGCGATGTTGGAAAGCTCAGAGCTGTAGAAGATCCGCTTCTCCGGCTCGAAGTTCGGCTCGACCTTGGCGTAGTCGGTACACTCGCCGCACATCAGCTGATGCTCGTTCATTATGCCGTAGCTGCCGGTCAGATAGCCGTAGGTATGATTCACCTCGGGGATCTTGACGACGTCCGGATGATCGGTCACTGCGCTGTGAGTCGGTTCATCGGAGCCGGAGTTCGGGTCAAAGCGCACCTCTCTTTCAGAGCCGTCCGGATGATCTGCCGCCGGCACGTATATGACCTTGGTATCTTCCTCGCTCAAGTTGTGGCCGAGAACGCAGCGACCATACCCGTCGTTGGTATGGCCGACGTACATCGAGCCGTCCTCGCTCGCCCCAGGGGTCACGATGAAGGTGGTACACCCCTGAGACGTCGTCGAAAGGACAAGAAGGGCCGCCAGAAAGGCGGAGGTTACAATGGAGTTCCATCTCGAAGTCATAATTCCTCCTTTACATCCCTCTTCCTAGATCACGAAAAATCCTCATCGTCGAGCTGAGGATAGATGTAGCTCACCCAGCATAGAGCAACCAGGGACGTACCGTAGTGGTTTTCGACCTCAAAACAGTTGACTTTGAAGCTCTCATCGAAGAACTCGTACTCGTCGCTTTTGTAGCGCCTATCGCACTCTCCCATCAAGGAGACGTTCAGCATCTTTTCAGCCTCTTCTCTCGCTTCATCTACAGATATCTTCTCGGTGCTGTTGTACCTCTTTTCGTACTCCGCAGCAAATCCCCCTATATGCTCGCCGTCCGATATTCTCCGGACCTGGATCCTCCCTACTCCGGTACAGAGAAGGTCCCCCTTCTCACCGTTCACCGAGGCCATGATCACCTCGATGACTGCACCGTGATGGAAGAACTTCTGAGCTTCATCTATCGGGATCTCTACCGATTCCGGCGGCAGAACTGAGGTGTAAGGGACGACGTTGAAGTTCTCGATCCCCGCCTCCATCAGGGCGAGGTCGTAAGATCCCGTCTCCCAGGGGTCGTCACCTGGACCGATATCCGTGTCACCGCTTCCAGAAGTCACAAAGTAGTACTGCGGTATCCTGTTGCCAAAGATGGCTCCGGATGCTGCACCTGTATCGTCGCTCATCTCCGCACTTTCTGCAAAGGCCTGGTTTGCAAGGAGCAGAACCAGGAACGCCATCGATAAACGTAGCGCCGTTGCTTCAATTCTTCGCATCAGTCTCTTCCTCCAATATCCCGGTTTTCTAAGATTATCTCATATTTCGAAAGGACGAGTAATATCCTTTCGGGTATTTTTTGAGTTAAAAAGAATGTCCTCAAATTTATATAAGTTTGATATTAAATATCTCAGTGAGTGATTAAAAAAATTAATTTGGTAAAGCTTCAGAGGGGCTTTGATGGGAGCAGATCTTATCAAAATTGATCTGATGCCCTACCTCTTTTTCCTGATTATCTTGATCTCCCCGCTGGAGTTTGCAGCCAACTCCTCGGCCTCATTGAGAGAAATCCCCAGATCAGACGGCTTTATCCTGTCTCCGTACTCAAAAAATCGGCCGCAACATTCCATGCCCACCTTTTTGCCACCCTCTTTTTTCCTGAATTCAATGTAGATCTCTTCTACCATTTATGTCACCTGCTATGTTTGGAATATCAGAGTCGATTAGCCTTCGTTTGATCTTATCCGACTATCTTGGACGGAGGAAACTCAGTTGGAGGTTTTGACTCCAATTTCTAAATATAGTGTGACCATGATTTAAGGCTTTGTATCGCAAAACACGAACGATATAGTACAAAGCCGAAAAACGTGGTGCGGTATACTGCAGCCCTAGTCAGGATTAGGTGAATATCACGATCTAGATCAGACCAAAACCTGGACGTTCTACGTTTCTCTTGATGCTCATTGGTTTTGCGGCTTTCTGTGCTGTGTTTCAAACCGACTGGAGGCTTTGCGGGATCTCTCTGCGGCCTAAATCCGCTGGATTTTGCGGTTTTGACCGAGCGTATTTTTAATCCTGATAGCGAAACGTGGACCAGGGATCTGAGATGAACAGAATGTTAAACGGGATCGATGTTCAGAGGCTCCAAAGGACGATAGATGGGGTGGGAAAAAAGCCTGAAAAGGGGAGGTTCACCGTCAGGACTAGGACGGAGTGGGGTGGAGGCTGCAGCTGTCGGACCTTCATCGAGAGGGGCAGCAGGGCAGAAGGCGAGGGAAAGTCGACGAAGTTCGTCGTAGAGTCTGACGAGCCGCCAGCCCTCATGGGAGGGGACCTCGCCCCAAACGCCGTGGAGTTCGTACTGCATGCCCTCGCCTCGTGCATCGCGGTGGGTTTTGTCCTCAAGGCGGCTCTTTTGGGAATCAAGATCGAGTCTATGGAGCTATTTCTGGATGGGGATATCGATCTGAATAACTTTTTCGGCCTCTTCGAAGATCCGAGGCCCGGAATTCAGAACGTGGCTGTGAGGTGCGCCATTGCCGCTGTCGCCTCTCAGGAGGAGGTCGAAGCCCTTTGCCGGGAGGTCGTCAAACGGTCTGCTGTTATGGACATAGTCCAAAACCCGGTGCCGGTCTCGGTGGAGCTGATCGAGCGGCAAGAAAGATCCAGCCTTTAGGCTTCGGAATTCTCGAACATTATTGATAAAAGGCAGATAATGAACCTAGAATATCCCATGGATCTCGGAGAGGCGGGCTCGAAGGCTGCAGAGGGTTCGGTCGAGATCTTCGGCGATCCAATCTCTCGACCCCTCATCCGTCTTCGGCTTGGAATCTGGCGGAGAGAGGGGCGTTCCTCCGGCCTCGTTTCGGAAGAGTTCGGACCAAGAGGGTGGGAGGTACTCTCGAACCGCCTCCCCCTTCAGGATCTGGAAAGCAGAAGCCCAGGCGGTGGGCACCACGTTGAGATTGTAGCCACCGCCCCCGAGAGCGAGGAGCCTCCCCTCTGCGTGAAGGTCGGCCAGCTCTTTGATCCTCGAGACGAGCCTCCCATAGCCCGAAAGGGTCATCTTCAGGTCCGTCAGGGGATCGGCGTAATGGGCGTCAGCCCCCAACTGGGCGACGACGGCCTGGGGCCTGAACTTCTCGAAGAGGCGGGGGACGATCTCCTCGAAGGCCCGTTCATATTCCCGATCGGAGGAGCCAGGGAGCAAGGGGACGTTCACCGAACGACCGATGCCCGGCCCTTCCCCGATTTCTTCGATGAAGCCCGTGCCGGGAAAGAGGTATCTTCCCGACTCGTGGATCGATATGGTGAGGACGGCTGGGTCCCGGTAGAATATCGCCTGGACGCCGTCTCCGTGATGGGCATCGATGTCGATGTAAAGAACCCGATCGAACCTTCTCCTTAGGACCCGGATCGCCAGGGCGGGATCGTTGAAGATGCAGAACCCTGCGGCCCGGCCGGGCATGGCGTGGTGGAGGCCGCCAGCGAAGTTGATGGCTAATGAGGCCCCCTCGACGATCCTTTTCGCGGCATCGATGCTCCCTCCGGCGACGAGGCGGGAGGCGTCGTATATGCCGCGGAATACGTGGTTATCGCCGGTGCCGAGGCCGAAGGACGAGTCGGGATTCTCGGACCTGACCGCCTCCAGGTAATCCCGATTGTGAACCGAGAGGAGGTCCTCCTCGCCTGCCATAGACGGCTCGACGACCCGGACGTCATCCCCTTCGAGGAGGCCGTAATCCTCCATCAGCTTATAGGCCAGAGCCAGGCGGATCGGCCTCATGGGATGATGAGGCCCAAAATCGTACTCCGAGAACCTCTCCGAGTAGTAGAAGTATATCATCTTTAATAGCTCAAATCAGGGTTGACGTCCAAAAAGGTTTTGCTTGAGAGTTTGAAGGGAAAATTGGCTAGACGTCCCCATCAAGGCATCAGACGAGGACCTGCCACAAACCAGACGCCGTCTATCCCCTGGCCTCTGATCTCGCCGGGGCTGTAGTCGTTGGTATAGTAGTAGAGGGGCCATCCCTTGTAGGTGATCTGGGCTGAGCCGTCATCCCGGTAGATGGTGTCAAAATCAAACCAGCTGAGATTTTTGTTTATTACGATCTGGCCGGTGTGAAAGGGCGGCCAGTAATGAGTGCAGGTGTCGCCGCAGCTGCTCTTTCCGCTATCAGGAACGTCAGCGACAGAGTAGTAGAGGGTCATTCCATCCTGGTCCACCAGGTACTCGCCGAGGACTTCGTTGTAGGCGAGATCGATGGTGTTGACCGGAGCTGCTCCTCCGAGGGCGACGATGGCCTCTGACGCGATCGTCAGGACCAGCACTGCTGTGATTCTCAATATTATCACCGGAGCTTTATACAGCCCTCCAACGTTTAAAGATTCCGAGTGGCGGGCTGGAGCCACCACTGCCCTGGGACTCATCGGTGGCCAGGCTGACGGTACGCCCCAGGTTTTGGCGGCCGGATTCCAGGGGACATAAGCTCCGACGGCGGCTGCCAGCAAGCAGAAAAGAGCATCTATCTTGTCCGAGAAATGTTTGGTCAAAACTCCAGAAACAAGTCAACGGGATTCACTACAATTTCCATGATGAGACCAAAAAACTAGAGGAGGTTCACTTCATCCCCGACCTAAAGGTCGTGGTATTCGTTCCACACACCCGAAGTAATAAATGACGAAATGACACCAAACTCCTATTGAGACGACGAAGCGGAATTTAGATAAGTGAGATCAGTATTTAATTCATCGGGGAGAGGCGTTTGGGGTTCGTGGTGGGTGAAATTTTCAGGTTGTCGAAGCCGTCCACGCCGGGAGAAAGTCGTGCGCCTGCTCTTTGAATTTCAAGTTTCTGGATTTCGGATGAAGTGGGAGTAAGGGTTAAAATGGCCATCGAGATGAGCAGCCCCTGGATTGCGGGACCGGTCGGCGCGGCAGCCGGTGCGGCTCTCGCTTGGATCGCCACCGAGTACAAGACCAGAAAGACCTACAAGAACGTCATCATGCTCCTTGCAAAGAGCGCCGACGACTTCGCTAGAGAGGGGCAGGTGGATAAGGCCCTCTCAATATACGACCAGATCTTGAAGGACATCCCCCGCCTTGAGCCCACCGTCCGGGGGGAGGTGAGGTTCAGGCAGGGGCTCAGCTACTACGGCCAGTCCTTCATGGGGGCGAGGGTGACGAATCTCCGCCGGGCGATAGAGTCATTCGAGGAGGCGATCGAACTCTACAAGCCCAATAAACACCCCGTCGGGCACGCCCAAGCCGAAAATGGCCTCGGGATGTCCCTTGTCCGTCTCTCGGAGACCGAGGGCGTCGGGCAGGGTGAGCTGGCTGGCTCCGGCGGAAAGGAGGAGGCCGGAGTGGTAGAGGTAGGTGAAGGGGGGAGTGCTTCAAACCTGAAACGGGCGATCCAGGCCTTCGAGGAGGCCCTGAAGCTCTACGCTGCCGAGGAGAGGCTCCAGGAGCACTCCCAGACCGAGAACAACCTCGGCGACGCCTATCTTCTCCTCTCGAAGCTCGAAGGCTCCAACGCCTCCGAAGCCCTTCAGAAGGCGGTCGAGGCCTACGAGGAGGCCCTGAATTTCAGGACGGCTGAAGAGCATCCCGAAGATTACGCCGAGACGAAAAACAGCCTCGGACGAGCTCAGATGGCCCTCGCCAAGCTTGAAGAGGGGGAGACGGCGATGCGGGAGGCGCTTCTGGATAAAGCCGTCAGCTCCTTCAAGGCGGCCCTGGAGGTGAGGACCGCCGAAGCCCACCCTGAGGATCGGGCCGAGACCCAGACCCTCCTCGGCCAGGCCCTGGTCCTGGAGTCGGAGCCTTCTGTGAGCGGAAACGAGATTCGATGGTCGGATCGAGAAGGGCTGAAGATGGCGATCGCAGCCTACGAGGAGGCCCTGGCCGTCCGGACCCGGGAATCACATCCCCAGGAGTACGCCGAGACGAAGAACTTCCTGGGAAGAGCTCTCGTCACCCTCTCTGGCCCTACGAGCGGCCCCGAGGACGCGGCAAACCTGAAACGGGCTATCCGGGCCTTCGAGGAGGCCCTCACCATCAGGACCCTGGAAGCCAGCCCACGGGAGTACGCCGAGACCCAGAACAACCTGGGGATCGCCTACAGGAACCTCTCTAAGCTGGAGGACCGAGAGGAGAACCTGGAGCGGTCGATCCGGGCCTACGAAGAGGCGCTCCAGGCCCGGTCCGGCGGGTCGAAGAAGAAGGTTGGCGGTTCTGACGGGGAAGAGAATGGTAGGGAGGAGAAGGATAGGGAAGAGGCGATTGGTGGGGAAAATGCGGATCTTGGATTTTTGGGAGGGATGGTAGGGGAATAAGATGAAAATAATACAGAGAAAACAAAAATATTTTTCTGAATGATATCAGGCCCTGCCGATGGACAAAAGACTCTTTTCAGATAGAGCGCCCGCAGCATTGCTGCAGGACGCACCATCCAGTTTGTAATTTCTTTCTTCCCTTCATTCAGAAGGTCTTCAGCTCACCCTTCATCAGCTTCTCCTGGATCACCAGGATGTCGTCGAGCCACTGGTTTGCGATCTCTTCCGCCTCAGCCTGGACTTTGGCGAACTTAGCCCCATCCTTCACCGTCGTCTGGATGCTGAGCATGTGGGGCTCGTCGATCGGCTTTCCGATCTGGGATAGGATTCTGACGTAAACCTCGCCGACGTCGTCCACCTCGGCGACGATCTTGTTTGCGATCTGGGTCGAGAGAAGGTTGTAGATCTTGCCAACATGCCTTATCGGGTTCTTGCCGCTTGTCGCCTCCATGCTCATGGGTCGGTTGAGGGTGATGAGGCCGTTGGCCCTATTTCCTCTGCCGACGGAGCCGTCGTCTCCCATCTCCGCCGAGGTTCCCGAGACTGTGAGGTAGACCGATCCGGTCTCGGGATCGTCGGCGACGTTCATCTGGACTTTGACCTCTCGTTTCGCACAGGAACAGACGTTCTCCTCGATCTCCCGGACGATCTCCTGCTTTGTCTCCATGTAGTCGTTCAGATCGTCGAGGTGCCGTCCGACCATGGCACAGGCGACGGTGAGGTTTATGGTGTCCCCCGACCTCATTCCCATTACTTTGACATCCTCGCCGATGGCCGGAATCCTCCTCTTGAGATCCATCAGGAACCTCTCGGTGTTGTAGACGACCATCTCGGTCTCGGAGAAGGGGGCGTAGCCGACACCGAAGGAGGTGTCGTTGGCGCCGGGAACCTTCCTCTTGAAGACGTCCTGGAGGTCTGAGGAGCCGGTACCGATCTTGCAGTCGAGGATGATGTGGTCGCTGACGTCGATGTTGCAGAGGACGTCTTTGAGATATTCCCTTGCGGTCCTCCGAGCGATGACGTCCACCGGGATCTCCTCGTCGCCGAAGAACCTGGTGGCCCTCCCCGAAAGGAGGATGTAGATCGGCTGAATGATCTCGCCGCCTTTGAAGGCGGGCCTCGATCTTCCGGCCACCAGCTGGGTCTCGTCGGTGTTGTGGTGGAGGACGGTTCCGACGCGCTTGGTGTACTCGTGACATAGGGCGCAGCTGATCGACTCCGCCAGGCCGTCGGCGATGCTGTCGGGGTGGCCTATCCCCTTCCTCTCCACAAGCTCGATCATCTGATCTTCGATTGGCTGCTGGCTGATCTGCTCGACCTTAATATTTCTCGTCATGCCCCTTTCCTCGATTAGTGTCTGAGGGCCTGAAAGGATCGATCGCATATTAAAACTTCGGATCTTTTGACACGTTGGAGATAGAGGCCTGAGTGGGTGAGAGGGGAGAAGAAAGGATAACAATAGTGGAAAAGGGGGGTGTGAAAACAAGGGAGTGGAAGATGGCTAGAGTAGTGGATAGGTGAGAAAACGATCGACAAGAGAGGAAGGGCAATAGGGGAAACTTGGTGGAGATCAAAAAAGAGCAAAAGGGGTAAATCTCGCCATGCAAATCCGTACTCATGCGACTCGTTTATATGGCCGGGAAGGGAGGCGTCGGTAAAAGCGTCTGCTCGGCGGCGACGGGTATCTGGGCCTCTGGTCAGGGGAAGAAGACCCTTGCCTTCTCGATGGACCCGGCCCACTCCCTTTCAGACATCCTCGAAGCTGAGATTGGAGATCGTCCCACAAAGATCGGAGAAAATTTCGATGCGGTGGAGCCAGACCTCGTGGCCGAGGCAGAGAAGTTCTACGCTAGCTATCGAAGCCTCTTTCGGGCTCTCTTCGAGATGTTCCAGTTCGAGATCCGGCCCGCGGACTTCGGCGTAGTTCCGGGCGTTGGCGAGCTGATCTTCATGGACCGGCTCTACGACGTTTACATGGAGGGAAAGTACGACGTCGTCGTCATCGATTCCGCCCCCACGGCCCTCGTCCTCCCGCTCCTGAAGCTCCCCGACGTCACCACCGGTGTCGTCACGAGGCTCCTAGGGATGAAGTCGAGGTGGACGGGTATCTTCAACATGCTGGAGCCGGGATTCGGCGACTCCATCGTGACGGAGGTGCGCCGGCTTCGCACAAAAGCCGAGACTATGAGAAACGCCCTCATCGACCCTGAGATCACCACCATCTCCGTCGTCACGATCCCCGAGAAGGCGGCGGTTCTGGAGAGCGAGCGATTGATAAAAACAGTCGAGGCCCACGATGTCACAGTCGATTCGATCATAGTCAATCACGTGATGGAGGCCTGCGACTGCGACTACTGCCGCCGCCGGGCAGCCTCGCAGAAAGGGTACATCGAGGAGATCAGGGCCAAGTTCGGCGCGAAGCAGGTCGCGCTCCTGCCGTCCTACGGCGAGGAGGTGAAGGGAGAGGGGCTCGTCCGGGTGGCGCGGGACCTTTACGAGAAGGGGCAGCTGAAGCTGTAGTTGAGGGGTGCGATTTTTGGCCCCCCAATTCTGGAAAATGGTTGTGGGTTGGACGCTGGATGGGTCACCCAGGCGGCGCTGATCTACCGACGACGCCGATAGGCGAGCGGCCTGATAAGCGCGCCTCGGCTCCTAACCGGATGAGGTTGTAGGCGAGGAAGGCTATCATCGTCTTTTATTGAATGAATTCTTTAATTAGGTCCAAGGCCGTCCTTGCCATGTGGCTTCTGGTATTGCCTTTAATAGTCATCACAAAAGCCTACTCCCCCTTATCGGATCAGCTTTCTGGTTAAAACAACTACAAATAATCCAGAAACTATCCATTTGAATAATGATTCGATTCTAGCCACATAAATCCATGGCGAGTGCAATCCGTTAAAATCGTTATACAAAAAGATTTCAGTACTTAGATTAATAAATTCAAAAAAAGACGATTCGGATAAATCTGAGCCGATGACCCCTCCAACAAAATTTGACATCCAATATAGGACGCCAAAAATTAAAATTAATAATATTATAACTATAATGGTATAGCTTAAACGAACGCCATATCCACAAGAGATCCAAGATGAAATATCTAAATATTTAGTCCAATCTTCCCAACTCTTTTCAGATTGACTTTTTCTTCTATATCGGTAATAACAATCATCGGCATCGTCAAAACGATCCAAATCTCTAAAATTCTTCGCTAATGATAAATATATTAAGTTATTATATATTAAATTATTTTTGATGTCATCCCAATTAGCATCTAATTTGGCAAACTCCGAATTTATCAATGATATTTTGGAATTATTTTGAAATTTCGAGCCTAATAGGATAATTTCGTGTATTCTAGAGTTCTCTAAAATAAGATCGCCATTGAATACCGATTCAACAAAGTTTAATTCAGCACGGAATTCAGAGTTCTTTAATATTACATCCTTATTGAATTTTGTCCCATTAAAATTGACAGGTCGTTCAAAGATAATTTCAGACATATCAAATATGCCCTGGATTTCGGAATTTTTAATTTCTAATTTTGTTTTTATTGATCTATCCCAGTTATCTAGGGCCTCACTAAAAGGGTTCATGTTGTCTACAATCGTGTATCCTTTGTAATCTATTGTTGAACCTTTTTTAATATTCTGCAGAATGAAATATGGATGACCCAAGGGTTTCTCGAATGTAAAGTTATCGCCATCAAATTCTGCATCATTAAAATCTATATAGTCTTTAAAATGCGTTCGACCAAACCGAACGTCACCTTTAAATTTTGTTTTATAAAAGTTTGCAATACCATTAAACGTAGAGTTTGTAAAATCTGCTTCAGTATAAAATTGTGCATCAGATCCAAAATTTGCATCATCGTCAAAATTGCAGTCTGCGAAGCTAGCTTTCCCTTCAAAATTAGCGCTGAAATCTACTATTTTCATAAAATAGGTATTATTAAAACTAACATCGTCTTTGAACCAAGATCCGTTGAAATTGACGCGCTCTTTAAATACCGAATTTTTAAAATCTATAATCCCTTTAATAATACACTTTTTAATTATTATCTCCGATTCGATTTTGTACCTGCCAGCCTCGTCCTCAGCTAATTTTTCGGATCTAGACTTGATATTTAAATCTCCAATTATTGTAGCACCTGTGTAATAAATTGGCTCGTTCCTCTCGATCGCATCAAGGATATCGTCAGTTCGAATCTCGACGATTTCTCTTGCTTCGTTTGAGTCCATTTAACCAGGTTAAGGATTTTTTTTGATTTAATCTTTTTGTTCATTGATCTTAATACACATTAATTCAAAAGTTATTATAACTGCATTATGTATTCGAAAGTTGATGATAAATTAGATTTTGTGCCTTATGCTTGAAAAATAGTCAATATTTGCCCAACAAATTACGTTTTACCTTATTAGCTTGCGGGCGAGGACGACGATGAAGAGGGCGAGGAGGAGGTATCCGAAGACGCTCTCGAACATGACGGCGTACTTCCATGCGCCGACCGGCGAGAGGCCAGCGGGCGTCCCGCCGACAAAAGAGAGGGCGCTGAAATATAGGCACTCCCAAAAGGAGGGCGAGGTTTCGCTGGGCACGAAGGCGAAGAGCAGGGTACTGTTGTTCATGGCTTTCATGGTGATTTCAGGAGGGGATGATTTCGTGATGCCACCTAAGAAATAGTAGAGTAATAAGAAGCCGAAGATCGACCCGAAGATACAGGCAACTGTAAAACCGGGTCTTACGCCGTATCCGCAAGATCCCAAAGAGACAGAGTCATAAAGTTTGGACAAATTAAATCGATTTTTCAAACGTTTCTCGTTATCCCACCAACTTTTATTTTTTCGGCTTTCACTTCGATATCGGTAATAGCAATTATCAGCATCCTTAAAATTCTCAAGAGCCTTGAAGTTTTTAACAAAGGCTAGAAATGTAGCACCATTGTATTCCAGGTGTTGTTCAAATTGATCCCAGTTAACAAATAATTGGGTAAAAATAGTAGTTTTCATCGAAACACTCTTTTCTTCAGATAATTTCTCCAATTTTTCCGCAAATTTAACTTCCTCAAGTCGCAACCTGCTAATTGTAGCACCGTCAAGATTTAACTTTTCTTGGAATTCTACCTCGTCGAATTCACCATCGTTGAACCTGGTCTCGCTGAAACAGGCATTACAACAGAATAACACCTTATGGAAGTAGGCTTTAGCATCGAACTGTGCCCACCTAAAGTCACTATTATCACCGGCGAACTTCATTTCATCGAATAGAACATTGCCGCTGAACCGGACGCCAACGAATTGAACGTCACCATTAAACATAGTTTTCTTGAATATGGCATCAGTGAAACAAGCAAATACGAAATTAACATTACCGATGAATTGAGCCTCCCCAAAGTCGGCAGTATCCCCGAACTTAGCTCCCATGAAATTATTAATACCTCTGAACTGGACTTTCATGAAGTTGGTGTACCCTTTGAAATTGGCTCTCGCGAAGTCTGTATCATTTCCGAATTGGCCTCCCTCAAATGCAACACCTACTATGAAATCAGCGTCTCCAAAATAGGCATTATCGGTAAAAAGAACTCCCTTGAAGTTTGTAACACCTCCAAATAAGACCCCCAGAAATCTAGCCATTTTGAACTCGACTTTCTCGAAGCTGGCGAAATCGCAGAACTCAGCTTTTGCGAAATCGGCATCAACTTCGAATTGCGCTCCAGTAAAATTTGCATCACTGAAGAACTTGACTCTTTTAAAGTCAGATCGATTGAATTTAGCATCACAAAAGTTGGCGTCTCTGTTAAATTCAGCCCGAAAAAACCTAGAAGAAAATTTGAACTGGGAATCAATGAAGTTTACATCATCCTCGAATTTTGTACGACTAAAATCAACATTTCCTAGGAAGACGGTGTTGTTAAAGTTTACTGTTCCTAATATTTCGGAACTTATTACTTTTATTAATGGCTTGACGATAAATTTACCACCATCGTCCTTTTTCAGATGAGCTTTGTTAAGATCCAGATAGCCTCTGATTACCCCGTTCTCAATCACTACGTCCTCGCCACTCTCAATCATCCGCAGGATCTCTTTGGCCTGGACCACCCACCGCCCCTCAGAGTCCCTCTCCTCACTCGTTCCGACCACCTCAGCTGCTTGAACTTCGCGCACAAGTTATATCTTCATTTCTCCATCCTCCGCCCTCAAGCCGTGGCCCTGCCAAGCCCTCCGCCGCCCGGTGGGGCTAAAGGTGATATAGATCCTGAGCCAACCCCTAGCACAGCGAAAAATCCCCTGAAGGAGGGTGTCAGTTGAAGGATTATCTCACGCTAGACGATTTCCCCATCAAGAACCAGCGGATCCTGATGAGAGTCGACATAAACTCTCCCATGGACCCGAACGGAAAGATCCTCGACGACAAGAGGTTCCGCGGCCACCTGCCCACCCTGCGCGACCTGGAGGAGGCAAG
>Ga0116164_10000770_pt1 | contig 26207 bp, 21 predicted proteins | sample AD_UKC109_MetaG_FD_89888 | JGI IMG/M metagenome (GOLD analysis project Ga0116164, IMG submission 89888) | Active sludge microbial communities of municipal wastewater-treating anaerobic digesters from Hong Kong - AD_UKC109_MetaG | ecosystem: Engineered > Bioreactor > Anaerobic > Digestate... | reverse complement strand
GTCCGGATGGCGCAGCGCTTCCCGCGCGTAGATCGTCGCGCGCGCCCCCATGCCGACAACAACCGCCGTAACCGGCTCCGTATGCTGCAAATCCGTTCCTTTCCCCGCGGCCGGATGCCGCGTATATCCTATGCCCGGCCGCACGCCGCAATGATCGCGTTCATCCGGTCCCACTTGCGCTCCATGTCCTTGACCAGCGCGATCTGGGTGCGCGTACGGTCCAGATTGTGCTCCGGCCGTGCAATCTTATAATAGGTATCGCCCTGCAGGTAATCCGTCAGGAAACGCACGGCGTTTTCCAGCGTCATCAGCTTGGCGCCCATGGGAAGCGTTTCCGTTTCGCACCGCGTCAGCCGCGCGCCGCACACGTCCAGAAATCCGCGCGCAAAGGCCTCGTACAGCGGCAGCGACAGGCTGGCCCTGCCGAAGTCCTTTTCATCCTCCGCGGCGGTGTTGGCGCCAAAGCGGATGGAATCGCCGAAGTCGTTGGCCACCAGCCCGGGCATGACCGTATCCAGGTCGATCACGCACAGCGCCGTGCGGTCCTTCGCGTCCAGAATGACGTTGTTGAGCTTCGTATCGTTGTGCGTCACCCGCAGCGGCAGGTCGCCGGCCGCCAGCATGCGCATCATGCAGGACCCTTCCTCCTCATGCTCCAGCATAAAGGCAATCTCCGGCTCCACCCCGCGCCGCCGCCCGACCGCGTCCGCCTGCACGGCGGCGTGGAACGCCTGGTAGCGCACGGGCGTATCGTGAAAATGCGCGATGGTCTCGTGCAGCGTTTCCGCGGGGAAATCCGCAAGCATGGTCTGGAACCGTCCGAATGCGATCGCGCTCTGATAAAAATCCTCCGGGCTGCCGACACTTTCCAGGCTGACGCCGCCGGCAACGAACTCATACACGCGCCAGTACTCGCCCTTTTCGTCCGTGCAGTACGGGTGGCCGTCCGGCGTCGGCACCAGCGTCAGCACATGGCGCGGATCGGCGTCCTGCCGGGCCAGGTACTGCGTTACGGCATGGATATTCTCCATCAGCGCGGGAATATTGGCAAACACATGCCGGTTGATGCGCTGGAGGATATAGCGGTGCCCTATATCGGTGGTAACAAGATAGGTCTGGTTGATATGGCCGCGGCCGTACCGGTCGCAGGCCGCGGGGGTTCCGTCCAGGCGAAACGATTGCAAAACCTTCAGCATACGGGTTGCCTCCACAGTCTATCGGGATACAGTCCGCCCTGTTTCATGCCGGCGACGGCGGCGCGTACCCTGACCATGTCCTCATGGTAGGTGACGCCGTACCATTTTTCACGCGTCGGCAGCACGGCGACGGTCGCCTTGTGCTCCTGAATGAGCTGATTGGGAATCAGCGGCAGGAAGTATTCGCACTTGAGCGGATCCTCCGGCAGCGCCCGGATCAGGAAGGCGGCGAAGCGCGCCTCGATTTCGCCCAGAATCGAGGGCTGAAATCCCCAGATATTCATGCTGACCACCGTGCCGTTGGGCAGGAATGTGAAGTGCTCCCCGTCCTCGGTGAACGCGGCGCCGCCCGGACGCGGCTCGATGTGCGTGCGCTCGGTGATATCGGTTAAAAAGCCGCCTTCCACATGGCAGATGCCGCGCGCCACGTGCCCGTACGCGGTCAGCGTGTTTTGTATATCGTAGCCGACCATCACGTGCTCGCCGCTCCCGCGCGGCTGGGCAAGGTACTGCGCCAGCTGCTCGTACGCCGTCCGGCCGTAAAAGTCGTCGGCGTTGATAACGGCGAAGGGCGCATTGATCTGCTCCCCGGCGCACAGCACGGCGTGCGCCGTGCCCCACGGCTTCCGGCGGCCCTGCGGCACGCTGAAGCCCGCGGGCAGACGGTCCGGCTTCTGATATGCATACCGGATATCCACAAACGGCGCGATCCGGTTGCCGATCGCCTCGCGGAAGTCCGCCTCCATGTCCGGCTCGATGACGCAGATTACCCTGCCGAAGCCCGCGCACAGCGCGTCGTAAATCGAATAATCGATGATAAGCTGTCCCTGCGCATCCACAGGATCGATCTGCTTCAGGCCGCCGTACCGGCTGCCGAGGCCCGCCGCCATAATCAGTAAAATCGGTTTTTGCCACACGCGAGAGCGCCTCCCCTATTCCTTCTCATTGTATCAAAGCGGGAACCGGAAAGCATTATCAATTCGGCCCAAATAATTATCATTTCTGTCGCTTTTTGGCTTGACACGCGCCCCCGGCTATGGGAAACTGGCTTCAGGAGGACACGCCGATGTCGGAATATAAAATTCTCAAACCGAAAACCATCATCAACATCAGCGGATTGTACAGCCTGCACTATTTCCAGTTTGCTTCGGGCTATGTGTTCACCGGCGAGAAGCACGATTTCTGGGAGATTGCCTATCTTGACCAGGGCGAGGCGGAAATCGGCGCCGGCCGGGAGGTGTTTCAGCTGTATCCGGGGCAGCTGATTTTTCACAAGCCCAACGAATTCCACACCATCTGGGCCAACTATGCCAAGGGAACGAATATCTTCGTCATCTCCTTTGCCTGTTCAAGTCCGGCGATGCGCGAGTTCCGCGATAAGCAGTACACGCTGCTGCCCTCGCAGCGCCGCCAGATTTCCCGCATGATCGCCGAGGGGCAGCGCGTGTTCGGCACCGTGCTGGATATATCCGACCAGAAGCGGCTGTACGCGCTCGACACGGCGCCGCGCGGCGGCGTGCAGATGATCATCCTCTACCTGACCCAGCTGCTGCTGGAGTTGCTGCGCACCCGCCAGCCCGCGCCCGCTCGCCTCGGGCGCCACCGCATCACGGAGGAGGAGGATTTCACGGCGCTCTTTGAGCGCGCGCGGAACCTGATGGGTTCCCGGCTGGACGGCACGCTGCGCTTTGCGCAGGTCTGCCGCGAAGTGGGGCTTTCCGCAACGGTATTCAAGGAGCGTTTTAGGCGGTATACGGGCGTAACGGTGATGGATTTTTACCGCCGCCTCCGCATCGACGAGGCGCGGCGGCAGCTGCGCAGCGGCGACAGGAACATCGCGCAGGTCGCAGACTTGCTGGGCTATTCCAGCGCGGCGGCGTTCTCCCGGCAGTTCAAGCAGGTGATGAAGCTGACGCCCAGCGAATACCTTTGCTCCGTCCGCCAGTAGAGGGACGGGGCCGGCAGTCCGCCGGTTCCATGCCGGCCGGAGGAAAAGGCGGGAACAAGAGAATCCGGGAGCGGTTTCAAACAGCAAAAAGGACCGCCGCCCATAATGGGCGACGGTCCTTTCCGGAGGAAATACAGATAATTATTCGCCTTGCAGAAGCTTCTTGAAGCCCATGTAGCGCTCACGGACGCCCGTGAGGTACTCGATTGCCTCGGCCGTGGGTTTTATCTGCACCGTCTGCTTATAGCCGTCGCGGAGCGTTTCGGCATACTCGGGAATCTGGGAAATCTGGGTTGCAATGTCGCTCATGCGCGCGACGATCTCCTCGTCCGTTCCCTTCGGGAAGGAAATGATGTAGGGGATCACATCGACCAGATCAATTCCGCATTCCTTCAGGGTAGGAATATCGCCTTCCAGGTATTCGTTGCGCGTTTCGCCGTACTGGGCGATGATGGTCAGCTCGCCGGTCGTCTGATAATCGGCCACCTTGCTGTAGGGCACGGCGCCCAGATCGATGCGCCCGGCCAGCAGCTCCACCACTTTTTCGGAAGCGGAGCCGGTATCCACGATCTTCAGATCGATCTCCGCGTATTCTTCAATCTGCAGCGCCTGCAGGTTGGTATAGCCGCCCATTTCGGTGCCGTAGATTACCTCGCCGGGCGCGGCCTGCGCCTTCTCGATCATATCCGCAACCGAGGTAATGCCCGAGGCCTTGCTGGCCACCAGCACATAGCTGCTGTTGACGGCGGGAATGCAGGAAATCTCGAACGCGTCCATGCCGTAGTCGGCCAAGCCGGAGACCTCGTTGACGATCATCTGGCCGGTGTGGCAGAACAGGAAAACGCTGCCGTCGTTCACGGAGTCCTTCACATACGAGGTGGCAATGGTTCCGCCGCCGCCGGCCATATTGGTCACGATCATCGGCTGTCCGGTAATCTGTTCGAAATACGTGGCGAACGTGCGGGCGTTGAAATCGGTATCACCGCCGGCGGACGCCGTAAGCACGGCCTCCACGGGGCCGGTGGGCCAATCGGTTTCGGCGCAGGCGACGGAAACGCCAAGCAAGAGTGTAACGGTAAGCAGCAGGGTCAGCAGTTTTTTCATAAGGGATCGCTCCTTTTTCAATATTCTATGTACCCTTTCTCCAAAGCGGTAACAGAAAGGGGTAACATCATCCTCAGCGCACCAGGCAGGGGCGCTTGCTGTCGAACGTCCAGTTCGGGATCAGGTAGCCCATTGCCAGCGCGTCGTTGCGGTCGCAGAAAGCCGCCGCCTCGTGACGGTACAGCTCGTTTGCCTTCATGATCGCGTCCATATCCACCGTGATGCCCAGTCCGGGCGCCTTCGGCACCCGGATGCATCCGTCCGTGATCTGCGGCGGATTTTTCGTCAGGTATTGTCCGTCCTGCCAGATCCAGTGGGTATCGATCGCCGTGATGTTCCCGGGCGCCGCCGCCGCGCACTGCACGAAGGTGGCCAGCGTAATATCGAAATGGTTGTTGGAGTGGATGCCCCACGTCAGGCCCCAGTCGTTCAGGTTCTGCGCCATACGCAGCGATCCGCCGGGCGTCCAGAAATGCGGATCGGCCAGGACGATATCCACGCTCTTTTCCACCAGGCTGTGGTAGAACTGCCGCCAGTTGGTAGCGAACATGTTGGTGGCGACCGGAATGCCGGTGGCCATTTTAAACTCCGCGTGCGTTTCGCGGCTGGAGTACCCTTCCTCCGGTCCCACGGGATCCTCCGCGTAGCTCAGCGCCCACTTGGCGTCCGTGCAGTGCTCGATCGCCTCCTGCAGACGCCACGCCCCGTTGGGATCGATATTGATGCGGGCATCCGGAAACCGCTTTTTCAGCGCTTTGACCGCTTCCATCTCTTCCCCGCACGAGAAAACGCCGCCCTTGAGCTTGAAATCGCGGAACCCGTAGCGCGCCTTGAGCACCTCCGCCTCCTTCACGATTTCCTCCGGCGTCAGCGTTACGGTTCTGCGGCGGCGGAACCATTCCACATCGCTGCCGCTCTCGTCCAGGTAGCCCAGCTCCTTCGCCCTGTTCTGGTCGCTCACATAGAACAGATAGCCCAGCATCCGCACCGATTCACGCTGCCGGCCGCCCGCCAGAAGCGCGCACATCGGAAGCTCCATATATTGCCCCAGCAAATCGAGCATGGCGGTTTCCACGGCCGCCTCCGCCTGTACCACGAACTTCAGCTTGCTGATATCCAGGCACTGTATACCCTCGCCGCAGGCGCGCAGCGCGCGCTTTTTCCGGTTCAGATCGAACAGTGACTGGACCACAGCCCGATAATTGCCGATCTCCTGCCCCTCAACCAGCGGAATGTAATCGGTGAGTTCCTTGCAGGTATGCGTTCCGCCGTGAATTTCGCCCACGCCCGTACGGCCGTCGCTGTCCGTCAGCACAACGATATTGCGCGTAAAATACGGCGCGTGCGCCCCTGAAAGCGTCATCAGCATACAGTCGCGCCCCGCCACGGGGATCACCCGCATGCTCGTTACGATCGGCGTTTTGCCCATTGTATAAAACCCCTTCCAAAGCGTTGATGAAAAACCGGTTATTCCTTGTGCGCGGCGGCCGCCCAGGCGCGCTTCTTCTTAATCTCCTTGTAAATCGTCCAGCCCAGATAGGCCAGCGTCAAGCACAGGATGCTCGCGCTGATGGGATGGGAGGTAAAATTCACAAAATCCATGAAGTTGCCGTCGCTGAGCATCAGCGCGCGGCGCAGATTGGTTTCCGCCATGCCGCCGAGGATGAAGCCGATCACGAAGGGCGCCGTGGGCACCTTGAACTTGACGAACAGAAAGCCCAGAAGGCCGAACAGCAGGATGGCCCACACGTCGAACATCCGGCTGGACAGGCCGAACGCGCCGACGACGCACAGCACAAAGATAATGGGGAGCAGGATGTGCTTGGGAATCTTCAAAAGCTTCACGAAGATTCTCACGCCGAAGAACTCCAGTCCCAGCATCAGCAGCGTGGCGACAAAGCTGGCGGCGAAAATGGTATACACCAGCGGCGCCTGCGATACGAACAGCAGCGGCCCCGGCGATATGCCGTGCACCATAAACGCGCCCAGCAGCAGCGCCGTAACGCCGTCGCCCGGTATGCCCAGCGTCATCAGCGGGATCATCGCGCCGCCGATGGAGGCGTTGTTGGCGGCCTCGCTGGCCACGACGCCGTCGATGATGCCCGTGCCAAACCTTTCCGGATGCTTGGAGCGGTTCTTGGCAAGGGTATAGCTGATCATATTGGAGGTGCCGGCGCCGATGCCGGGCAGAATGCCGATGCCCAGGCCCGTCAGCGCGGAAATGATGCCGTTGCCGATCTGGCTTCTGAACTCCTTGAAGGAGAAGCCGAAGCCCTTGATTTTTCCAACCGGAGCCGCTTCCGCACGCGCCGCGCTGCGGCAGCTCTCCGCCACCTTGAGGACCTCGGTCACGGCGAACAGGCCGATCAGCACCGTAAGGGTCTGAAAGCCGCTGTTCAGCTCCACCGCGCCGAAGGTATACCGCTTGATGGCGTCCACCGGCGCAATGCCGACCGTGCTGAACACGATGCCCAGAATGCCGGAAAAAATCCCCTTGACCATGGAGCCGGACGAGAGCGTCGCGATCAGCATCAGCGAGAGCATCGCCAGCGCGAAAAACTCATGCGAGCCGAAGCTCAGCGCGACCTTTGCCAGCGGCGGCGCGATAAAGATCAGCGCCAGAATGCTGATGATCGTGCCGATAAACGAAAACACGATGCCGATGCCGATCGCCTTGGCGCCCTGCCCCTTTTCCATCAGCGGAACGCCGTCGAAGCACGTGGCGATGGAGGCGGGCGTACCCGGAATTTTCAGGATAATGGCGGAGATCAGCCCGCCGGAGACCGAGCCGATATACAGGCTCATCAGAATGCCCAGCCCCAGCGAGGGATCCATGGTATAGGTCATGGGCAGGAACAGCGCGATCGCCATCACGGAGGTCAGCCCCGGCACGGCGCCGAACACGATTCCCACCGCCGTGCCCAGAACCATCAGCATCAGGTTCACCGGCTGCAGGATCAGGCCAAGTCCCTGTAAAAACAGCTCCATTCGTCATATCCCCTTTATCAGGCCATGCGGCAGCATGAGGTTGAGGCCATAGCGAAATCCCAAATAGATGAGCATGGCCGCGACCGCGGCGATCACGGCGTAAAGCAGGTATTTCGGCTTCTGCCCAACAGGCGTCAGCACGCAGAATTGGGCGGACAGGTACAGGAACGTCGCAAGAATGAAGCCCAACATACGAAACATCGCGACATACAGCACGATCAGCGAAATCGTCACCAGCAGCACCCTGCCGCCGGTTTCACGCTGCGCGTCCTGCTCCTGCCGGGTATTTCCGCCGAACACCCTTGCCGCACGGATTCCGTCCAGCACCTGCAGAATTCCCAGCACGAGCATGCCCGCGCACAGCACGTAGGGCACCGTCGTCGCGCCGACCTTTCCGGGCGTTTGTTTCAGCTGCAGCGTCATCACGAAATAAAATATCATGAAGGCCAGGATAAACACCCCAAAAAGCAATTCCCTGTATTTTTTGAACGCCATGGTTCTCCTCCTTAACGCCGTATTGATCTATATTGCATTTTCCGATGGTGCATTCGTCTGATTTATTATAGAGAAGGCTTTTCGGGTTTGTCCATATCCGCGTTCCGGAAAAGCGGCGCGATTTGCCGATTCTTTACGCCGATTTCAGCAAACCGTTCATGATGTGAAACGTTGCGTTTCATATCATGCGATAATAGTTGCATTCCCAATACGAATGCCCATTGACAGCGCTCTGCGGGCTGCACGTATTCCAATCGCAGGCTATGAAAAACGCATACGCCCTATGCCTGCGGCACGAGGTATGCGTTTCAGAGTTGCGGACGTTTCCAGCACCGTTCCTTATCGATAGCTTTGCTCGATCCCGTATTTTTTCATCCTGCGCCACAGTGTGGATTTGCTGATGCCCAGATCGCGCGCCACGGCGGCGCGGTTGCCCTTATGCTCCTCCAGCGCCTGTAGAAGGTCGGCTTCCTCGGGGCTTTGCACAACCACCGGGAGGCGCTTCCTGCCGGCGGGCTCCGCCTCTGCCGAGAAGAAGGAGCGCGGCAGGTGTTTGCGTACAAATTCCGCCGTCACGAGCTTCTCCGGCGCGAGCAGCGTAATCTTTTCGCAAAAAAGCGAAAGCTGCAGCACGTTTCCGCCCCAGCGCTGGCAGAAGATCAGCTCCCTCGCCTTCGCAGTCAGGCGGATGTATTTATGGTACAGCGTCGAGTATTTCTCCATGTACAAATCCAGCAGACAGGGCAGGTCCTCGGCGCGTTCGTTCAGGGAGGGCACGCACAGCTCCAACTGGGTCAGCAGGCAGTACAGCGGCTCCAGAAAAGCCCCCTCCTGCATGCATTGATACAGGTTTTTCCGCGTGGTGCAAAGAATGCGGATATTGACCGGAAGCAGCATTTTGCCGTCCAGACGCATAATACAGCCGTTTTTCAGCACATGCAGGAGCTGATACTGGCAATACTCGTCCATCTGGTCGATATGTTCGATTAACAGCGTGCCCGTATGCGCGATTTCAAAAGCGCCCTTGACGCTGATCTGGCTTGGCTCCGAGGTCCCCATGAACTGGCGCTGCTGCATCGGCCCGGACAGGCCGCTGCAGTCCACCCGGACGAACGGATTGCGCCGGCGGAGGCTCGCGTTATGAATGCATTCGGCCAGCTGGTACTTCCCTACGCCCACTTCGCCGATCAGCAGCACGGGAAGATCGTAGCGGGCGTATTGCATCGCCGTGTTCTTGACCTCCTGCATCACGGGAGACGCCGTATGGAAATCCCCGAAGGTCTCCTTGGCAACGTAGCCCTTGCTGTAGCGCTCCTTGCGGATCTGCTCCTCCAGCTCCTCGATTTTTTTGAATTCCTGGAGCGAGAAGATGAAGCCCATATTGATCCCGTCCACGTTCACCGCGGCGATGTTGGCGATCAACGCCTGATTTTTTGCCTGCACGATCGTAGCGAACAGGTTTTTTCGCTCCCGCATGGCAAGCCGCACCGGGTTATCCGGCGCGCTGATATCGATCAGGCTCGCAATGTTTTCACCGCGCAGCGAGGCCGCCGCGCGGTGGAAGATCCGTTCCGCCATATAATTCGAAACGATGATGACGCCGTTTTCATCCAGCTTCAGAATGGCGTCAAACGAGTAATCCACCAGCGAGGTAAACTCCGCCGTTTTATGCTTTTCCAGCTCGATGGCGTACAAAACGCGCTTGGCGACGGATACCGCCGTTTCAATGCTGTCCTGCGTGGAATGCAAAAACAGGTGGGCGATCCCGTGCCTGGCGGAATTCTCCATGGCGATCTCGCCGCCGATGATCACATCCACGCCGGCGGCCTTCGCCCGTAGGACCGCCAGCTCTATTTCCTCGCTTTTCTGCACGAAGAAGGTTTCCACCGTCAGCTCCAGCACCTCGGCCAGCGTATCCACATCGCCGAACATGTTGTGAAAGCCGATCAGCCCGAGCTTGGGATGTTCCTTGCCGCAAAGCGCCTTTGCCTGCGCGAAAAGGAGCGCGAGATTTTGTCCGGACAGCACGATTTCGATCACCGGAATATCCGTATCCTGCATCAGCAGGTGCGCGTGGTTGCCGCGCGCCACGGCGACGACCGCGCCGTTTTCACGCTGCTTTTCCACGGCCTTGACGACCGTTTCGCTGCTTTCCCGCAGAACCACGGCGTCCACGTTCATGCTGCGCACCGTGTTTTCCGCCTGTGTGACCATGATCGGATTGGGAACTACGATAACCATCTTAGCCATATCTTCACCCGTTTCACTCGGCGCGCAACGGAGAAAGAGGCTTTGTTCCGCTTCCTCAGACGCGCGTAATCTCCTCGTTTGCAAGCTTCTCGTAGAAGCGGACCAGCGCGCTGTGGTCGCTCTGGCCGCTCCCGTCCGCATGCAGCACCTTCATCATTTCCATGACCTGCGCGGTAAGCAATGTCGGGCTGTCCAGGCTTTTCGCCGTTTCCAGCACGTTGTTGAGATCCTTGATGTGCAGGTCGATTTTGAAGCCCGGCTTGAAGTTTCGGTCCATCATCATCGGCGCCTTCGCATCCATCACGGTGGAGCCGGCCAGCCCGCCGCGGATTGCCTGATAGATGGCCTCCGGCGATACGCCGGCCTTCTTGCCCAGCATCAGCGCCTCGCCGACCGCGGCAATGTTGATGGCGACGACGATCTGGTTGCACAGCTTGGTCACGTTGCCCGCGCCGAGCCCGCCGCAGCGCACAACGGAAGCGCCCATGCACCCGAGCAGCTCACGGTAACGGTCGAACACCTCCTGCTTGCCGCCGACCATAATGGACAGCGTGCCGTCGATCGCCTTGGGCTCCCCGCCGCTGACGGGCGCATCCAGCATTTCCACACCCTTTTTCGCCAATGCGGCGCCGATGGCGCGGCTGGCGATGGGGTTGATGGAGGACATATCGATCAGCGTCGTTCCCGCTTCCATCGCATCGGCAACCTGATCGTCATCCAGCATTACGGATTGAACGTGCGGGGAATTGGGCAGCATCGTGATCACGACCTCCGCCTCCCTCGCGGTTTGCGCGGAACCGGCGGCCCGCTTCGCCCCTGCTTTCACCACATCGTCCACCGCTTCGGTATTCAAATCGAACACGGTCAGCTCGTATCCTGCCTTCAGCAGGTTTTTTGCCATGGGCCGTCCCATGATACCCAGGCCGATAAAACCGATTTTCATTCCATGGTCCTCCTTACGCTTTGTTCGACAGATTCCCCGGGTTTCCTTTCAAATCTGAAACGATCGTTTCATCCGGTTCCAGCCGCAGGACCCTCCGCAGGAGAAACGCGATGCGCCGGATGTGCGGCGGCGCCTTCCGCCGCGGGCGGAAAGCGCCCTCAGAGAAGGCCGATTTCCAAAAGCACCTTGCGCAGCGCCTCCCGCTGCTCCTCCAGCAGCGGCAGGATGGGCGGCTTGCAGCCGCCCACGTCAAACCCGACCATCGTCAGCGCTTCCTTGATCACGACGGGGAACGTGCCCATGTTGGTGGCAACGCGCAGCTGGCTCAGCCGGAACTGCGCCTCCAGCGCGAGGGCGTATTCGCCGGCCCGGTAATGCGTGTAAATATCCACCGCCAGCTTCGGCGCCACGTTTCCGCAGGAGGTGATGGCGCCGACGGCGCCGTAGCACAGCGCGGCGAAGATCAGCGTATCCCGGCCCATGAGCACATGAAAATCGGGATTGTCCCGCGTGAGGCGGAGATATTCCTCCGTATTGGTCATGTCTCCCGTCGAATCCTTGACGGCGATGATATTGTCGACCTTCGCCAGCTCCCGGATCGTGGCCGGTTCCACGGTTACGTTGGTTTTCGGCTTGTTGTTGTAGATCACGATGGGCAGCGCCGTGGCTTCGGCCACCGTGCGGTAATAACGGTACACTTCCTGCTGCGTCTGGGTCACAAACATGGGCGTCAGCACGGACAGCGCATCCACGCCGACCTCCGCGGCGATCTTCGCCAGTTCGATCACACCCCCGGGCGTAATATCGTTGGCGCCGGCGTAGATATCCATCCTGCCGCCGACCTCGTCCTTCGTAACCTCGAGCATATGGCGGTAAAAGCCGTTGTCGAACGCGTAAAACTCGCCGGTGGTGCCGAAGGGAAACACGCCGTGCACGCCGTTGCGAACGAAGGACCGCAGAAGCTCACGATAGACGGGCTCGTTGAAATGTCCCTCCCGGGTCAGCGGTGTTACGATGGGAATCACAATGCCTTTTGGGGTTAGACGCATAGTCATCATTCCTTCATACCGCGGCCGACAGTCCCGTTATCGGCGTCTGTCGGCGGTTTTTGTTTCATTCTTAGCATAATATAACCGTTGTCCGATGCAACCTTGAAATGGCTGAAAAGCGCTGCAGCCGGCCGCCGGCGCGCCCACTTTTTCGATCGGAATTACAGAATGTGAAACGTATGTTGCATAACATCATGAAACAATTCCAACCGTGAAACGCCGCGTTCCCTTCCGCCGGCCGGTGGGCCCGCATTCCCAGGCCCGTGTATATCAGGTGATCGGCGCCGGATTGAAAATGCACAGATCGTTCGCCAGCTTATATTTTTCGGCATACGGACGCACCGCGCCGCCGGCAACGTCCACGATGGCCGCAAACAGCTCCTCTCCAACCTGCGCGATTGTTTTTTCACCCGTTATAATCGGCCCTGCGTCGACGTCGATCAGATCCGGCCACTGCCGTTTCATCTCGCTGCGGGAGCATACCTTGATCACCGGGGCGGCCGCCAGGCCGTAGGGCGTTCCCCGGCCCGTCATGAACACCTGAAGCCCGATCCCGGAGGCGAGCTGGCACGGGCCGCATACGATATCGCTGGCGGGCGTAGCCGCAAAAATCAGGCCGTGCCTGCCGGGCCGCTCGGCGGGCGAAAGCACCTCCACAACAGGCGATGTGCCGCTCTTGGCAATCGATCCCATCGCCTTTTCCACGATGTTGGATAATCCGCCCTTCTTATTCCCGGGCGTTGGATTGGCGCTGCGGTCCACCTGTCCGAGCGCCAGATAACGATCGTACCACCGCATTTCGGCCGCCAGCTTGCCGCACGTCTCCGCGTCCACGCAGCGCTCCGCGATCAAGTGTACGCCGTCGCGCACCTCGGTAACTTCGCTGAACAATACCGTGGCGCCGGCCGCCACCAGCAGATCCGCCGCATAGCCCGCGGCCGGATTGGCCGATATGCCGGAAAACGCGTCGCTGCCGCCGCACTGCAGACCTACCAGCAGGTCGGACAGGGGCAGCTCCCCGCGCCGCCTTTGGTTGAGTATCGCAAGCTTGCGGTCCGCCATGCCGAGGATGGCGGCAAGCATCGCGTCAAATCCCTTTTGTTCCTGCAGAACGATGACATTGTCCGGCGTGTTGCGCTCCGGCCCCACCAGCATATCCACCGTCAGCTTTTCGCATCCCAGGGCAACCACCATCAGCTCCCCGCCGAAATTGGGATGATCACAGAGGTTGCGCAGCGTGCGGATCGGCACCACGGCCTCGGGCGCGTTGATCGCCACCCCGCAGCCATAGGCATGGTTGACCGGTACGACGGCATCCACATTCGGGTACTGCGGCAGCAGCTCGCGGCGGATACGCTCCACCGCCACGTTCAATACGCCGGCCACGCACTGGACGGTCGTTTGGATTCCCAATATATTGCGCGTGCCCGCGTAGCCGCCCCGCGGGTTTTGATAGCCCCAAAAGGTGGTCGCAGGCGGTGCCGGCAGATCCCGGCGGATGTTTACGCCGTGGCGCATCTCCCGCAGGGCCGGCGGCGGCGGCAGGCGCAGCATGGATTCGTGAACCCAGCCGCCTTCGGGGATATCGGCCGCCGCATACCCCAGCGTTACGCCGTAGCGTATCACCGCGCCGTCCCGCGGGATATCGCAAAGCGCTATTTTGTGCCCCTGCGGGATATCCGCAAGCGTCGTCAGCTCTCCGGAGAGTTTCGTGTCCTTCGCAATAGCCTGTACGGCGATTGCCACGTTATCCTCCGGATGAATCCGGATCACTTTCTGCATGGTGTCAGCCTCCCAAAACAATCAGAAAACGCGGGCCCTGTCAGCGCATGAGGCACGGACGTTTGGGATCAAACGTCCAACCCGGCACCAGGAACCGCATGCCGATGGAATCGTCCCGCCCGCCCAGGCAGTTCTCGCGGAAGCAGGCGTTCGCCTTTTGAATTTGTTCCAGATCCGGTTCGATTCCCAGGCCGGGCGCCGACGGCAGATCGATACAGCCGCCCCTGATGACAGGCGGGTTCACGGTCAGGCGTTCCATGCCCTCCTGCCAAATCCAGTGGGTGTCGATGGCGTTGATCGCACCGGGCACGGCCGCGGCCGTATGCACGACCATCGCCAGAGAAATATCGAAGTGATTATTGCTGTGGCATCCCCAGGTAAGCCCGAAATGATTGCAGAGCATGCCGACCTGCACCGATCCGCTCATGGTCCAGAAATGCGGATCGGCCAGCGGGATATCCACCGATTGCAGCAGCAGCGAATGGTTCATCTGCCGCCAGTCGGTCGCCACCATGTTGGTCGCCGTCGGCAGCCCCGTTGCACGGCGGAATTCGCTCATGATCTCACGGCCGGAATAGCCGTTTTCAGCGCCGCAGGGATCCTCGCAATAGGTAAGGATTCCGTGCATGCCGGAGCACAGGCGGACGGCCTCCCGCAGAGACCACGCTCCGTTGGGATCCAGCGTGATGCGCGCGTTGGGAAACTCTTTTTTCAGCAGGCGGATGGCGCGGATTTCCTCATCGCCGGCCAATACGCCGCCCTTGAGCTTGAAATCGTCGAAGCCGTATTTCTCGCGCGTCGCATGCGCCAGCGCCGCGATCGCCTCGGGAGTCAGCGCCTCCTCATGGCGCAGGCGGTACCAGCCGCACGGGCTGTCCGGTTCGGCGGCGTAGGGCAAGTCTGTTTTTTTGCGATCGCCGATGTAAAAAAGATAGGAAAGCATCCGTACGCTTTCGCGCTGTACGCCTTCCCCAAGCAGCGCCGCCACGGGCAGGCCCAGGTATTGCCCCAGCAAATCCAGCAGCGGGGTTTCCACCGCCGTACAGACGTGTACGCTGGTGCGCAGGTCAAAGGTCTGCACGCCGCGCACATCGTTTTCGCCGTCCTTTTCCAGCTGCTTGCGAATCCCGTGCACGGTGTTGCGGTAATCCGCAACGCTGGTGCCGATCACCCTGCTCCGGCAGGCCTCCAGCGCGGCGGTAATCTTTTGCCCGCCCGGCACCTCGCCCACGCCGAGATGACCGAGATCATCCTCCAGCACGACCACATTCCGCGTGAAGTACGGGGCGTGCGCTCCGCTTAAGTTCAGCAGCATGCTGTCCCTTCCGGCTACCGGATACACATCCATCCTGATTACTCCGGGCATTGTAAGCTCCTCCTTATTCCCCGCGTTTCAATACAGCAGGGTCAGACACGGCACCGTTATCAGCGAAAGAATCGTGGTCACAAACACGCAGGCGGAGGCGAACCGGTAATCCCGTCCGTACATCTCCGCGATCATGGCCGTATTGGAGGCGGCCGGCATTGCCAAAAGCGTGACTGCAACATTCTGCAGCAATCCGTCCGCGCCGAGCCATCGCAGAATCCCCAGCGCGATCAGCGGGATCGCAAGCAGCCGGACGGGAACCAGCCGCCACACACCCGTATCCAGAATATCCCGCAGCTTCTGCTCCGCCAGCGCGGCCCCGATCAGGATCATGGACAGGGGTCCGGTCATGCTCCCAAGGCTTTCCACCGCGCTGTCCAGCACCGCGGGCAGCCGCACCGGCAGAGCCATCAGGGCCAACCCGACAAACACAACGACCAGGCTTGGATTGCACAGCAGGGAGCGCCATTTCGCCCTGCCGTTTTCCGGCACGAACAGGGACAGCCCCAGCGTCCACATCAAAACGCGGACCGGAAGCAGAAAGAAGGATGCGAAGAACACTCCGCGGCTTCCGAATACCAGCGCGACCACCGGCAGGCCGGCATTGCCGGCGTTGGAAAACATCGTCGCAAAGGTCAGCGCGGACCGGCGTTCCAGCGGCTCGCGCCGCCACAGAACAAGCGACAGCCCGTACGCCCCGATGCAGCACGCCGCGGAAACCAGCACCGCCTGACCGGCGACGATCAGATCCTCGCAGGAAACCTCCTGCAAAAAGGCATGCAGAATCATGCACGGCAGCGCTACGTAGAAGAGAAGCCCGATGATGCCGGAGCGGCCTTCCTTGCGGAGCACATGCGTTCGGTTCAGCACAAAGCCCGTTGCAATGAAGAGGAACATCAGCGCCTGCGTTTGCAGCATTTGCGCAAAAACGCTCATCCCGTTCAACCGCAGCCGTTCGATTTCTTGGCTTTCCTGCTGTCGTAAAAGCTGTATCCAACCGATAAAAGGATCAGCGCCCAGATGACCCAGCCGATCGGGCTTTGGAAAAAGCACAGCAGGGTGTGCTTGCTGCTGAGCGCCTTCACGAAATAGTACTCCAGGTTCGATCCCAGGATGAACCCGATCAGGAACGGCGGCACCGGCAGCTTGATTTTATGGAAAAAATACGCCAGCAGGCCGAAAATCACCAGGCACCAGACGTCGAACATATTGCCGGAGCGAATGCTGTAGGCGCCGACGATGCACATGATGACAATGATCGGGTACAGCCGTGCGCCGGGCACGTTCACCACCTTGGCAATGAACTTGATCTGGAAGAACATCAGCAGGAACATCAGGATATTGCAGATCAGCAGCGCAAACAGGATGGAGTTCCAGAGTGTCGGGTTTTGGGTGATGAACAGCGGCCCGACCTGCAAGCCGTGCAGCATGAATGCGCCGATCAGCACGGCGGTGGTGCTGTCTCCGGGAATGCCGAGCGACAGCAGCGGGATCAGGGCGCCGCCCGTAAGGCCGTTGTTCGCAGCCTCGCTCGCGATCAGGCCCTCCGGAACGCCTGTTCCAAGCTTCCCGGGATTCTTGGACCAGCTTTTCGCCTGGCTGTACGACAGCAGCGAGGCCGCGCTGCCGCCGACGCCCGGCAGAATCCCCATCAGCGTACCCAGCGCGCTGGAGCGGATAAGATTGACCAGCTGTCCCTTGAAGTCCCGCAAAAAGGAAAAGCCGGCCGGCGCTTTGCCGTCCATCGACAGGCTTTTCTGCTTGTGCCGCATGCCGTTTTCCGCTTCCATCAGCATCTGCGCGATCGCAAACAGGCCGATGAGCACCGGCAAAAGCTGAAACCCGCTGCCAAGAACCATTTTTGTACTTTCCGGCGCCAGGCGCATTTTGAAATTATCCGAGTACTGCCCGACCAGAGAAAACAGAACGCCCAGAAAGCCCGCGAAAACACCTTTGACCATCGAGCCCTTGGAAAGCGCGGCAATAACCGTCATTGCGAACAGAATCAACAGAAACTTTTCCACATACCCGAAGTTGATCGCCAGCTGCGCCAGCAGCGGCGTAAGCAGCGCCAGGCAGAGCAGCGAAATCAGCCCGCCGATCAGCGACGCCGTGATCCCTATCTTCAGCGCGCGCTCGCCCTCGCCGCGCCGCGCCATGGGATAGCCGTCGAACGTCGTGCAGATCGACGAGGGGGTTCCCGGGATGTTGATGAGGATCGCCGGGATCAGCCCGCCGCTGATGCCGCCGACATATAAGCCAAGCAGCAAATAAAGAGCGGCGCTCGTGTTGAACGAATAGGTAATGGGCAGGAACACCGCAACCGCCATCGTGGCCGTCATCCCCGGGATCGCACCGAATACAATGCCTACGGCAACCCCCAGCAGGGCAACGCCGAATTCAAGCACTCCGAAATCCATGATTTCATCACTCACCTTATGGAAGGGTTATATTAAAAGCTTTGAAGAACAGAAGCCAAATGCCGTACGACGCGACAAACGAAATGATCGCGCCGACCATCAGCGATTTCCAATCGACGGTCACACGGCCGATCCGTGTAACCCATTTGCCGGCGGGCGCGTCATCGCATTCGGGTTTGTTCAGACAAACGGAACGGGCAAATAAAACATTGAACAGGAAGATAAAAATCAGGCTTGCGTTTACGAACCCGAGCGGTTCCAGCGTGGCAATATAGCCAATCAGCAAAACCAGAGAGCCCCAGAGCATAAAATGATGGGTGCTCCTGTCGAAAAATTTCATTGCGTTTTTGTTGAAGAATGGTTTCTTCTGTTTTTTACACTTGACCGCATATTGGATCAGCATGATCACCGCCAGAATACCCAGTATGCAAATCACAATTCTCGGGAAAAAGAGATGCACTGTTCTATATGGAATTTTGATTTCGAACCATTCCGCCATTCAGCAATCCTCCTTCACGGGCCGATGTTCAGCGGCAGTCCTAAACAAGGAGGGCGGATACCCCGCCCTCCTTGAACGGACGGAATTATTCGCCGACCAGATCCGCAAAATCGGGAGCGTTGCTCAGCACGGCGGCCAGGGCGTCGCGCTTGGCATAGATGTATGCCTTGGCTTCCGCACTGGGCAGCGTGGAGGGATTGTAGGTCAGGGCCTTCATGTCGGCAATAAAATCGGGATCCTCCGCCATCTTGGCGACCGCCGCGTCCAGCTCCGCCACAACCTCGTCCGAAACGCCGGCGGGCAGGTAGATCAGGAAGTCCTTGGAGAAGGTGAAGGGTTCCCCGCCCAGGGTGATGCCGCAGTCCTTCATGACAGGCAGGCCCTCGATGCCGGGGATATCATCCAGCATACCGACAAATTTCAGGGCCAGCTTCTCATCCACGCCCTCCTCGGTGTACTGCTTGAGGGAAGAATAGTCCGCAAACATCACGTCGCAGGTATCGTCCCAGATCATCTGGAGCTTGACATCGGTGGATCCGCCGACCACGATCGGGATGCGGCTGGCAACATCCTCGCCGTAGTTCTCCAGCACCCAGGAGTAGAACACAACATAAGCCACATGGCTCACGCCGCCTTCCTCCACAGCGATCCGGCAGATCTCGTCGGGGTTGGCCGCCAGATAATCGGCAATCTCTTTCATGTTGTTGTAGGGAAGATCCGCCTTGGCCGCAAAGCAGCTGCCGGGATTCTGGCCGACGCGGGGACCGACAACCATGTTTTCAAGCGCATAGGTTTCGTCGTACTTGCCGAAGATCACGCCGATGTAGGTCATATCATGAAAGATCATGAACGTCAGGCCGTCCGGATCGGCCGTCTTGATGGTTGTCAGCGCTTCGTTGGCGCCGACGGCATCCACCTTGCTGTCGCAGCCCAGATATTTGGACAGGTAACGGTTTACGGTTTCAGCCGTCATGTAGCTGTCGCCGGAGGTCGAGGTAGAGCCGATCACGATGCGGACTCGCTGGTTTTCATACACCGAGGCGGAAGCCGACACGGCGATGCCCAGCACAAGCGTCAGCACCAGCAGCATAGTTACAAGTTTTTTCATGGAATACTCCTCCTTGATATTTTTTCCGGCCTTCCAGACCGGTTATGAACCTGAAGATAAGCCCATCTCCCGAAGCACAACGTGCAGCTCGGCGCGCTGGCGCTCCTCCAGGGGAAGAATGGGCGCGCTGCAAGCGCCCACGTTGTAGCCCAGTATCGTAAGCGCTTCCTTGATCACTACGGGAAACGTACCCATGTTGGAGGCAATCCGCAGCGCGGCAAGCTTGAACTGCGCCTCCAGCGCTTCCGCAGGACGGCCGGCCATAAAATGCTCGTAAATATCCACGGCCAGTCCCGGCGCAACATTGCCGCAAGAGGTGATGGCGCCGACGGCGCCATAGTTCAGCGCGGCGAGAATCAGCGTATCCCTTCCCATCAGCACATGGAAATCCGGGATATCCCGTGTCAGCCGCAGATATTCTTCCGTATTGGTCATATCCCCGGTGGAATCCTTAATCCCGACGATGTTTGGCACGGCGGCCAGCCCGCGGACGGTCTGCGGTTCCACGGTAACATTTGTCTTTGGCTTGTTGTTATAGATCACGATGGGAAGGCCGGTTGCGTCGGCAATGGTGCGGTAATACTCCGAGAGTTCCGCCTGCGTTTGCGAAACGAACATGGGCGTCAGCACGGACAGCGCGTCCACGCCCGTTTTCTCGGCAATTCGCACCCGTTCGATCACGCCCGCCGGCGTAATATGATTGGCGCCGGCATAGATATCCATCCGATGCGCCGTTTCATCGACGGTCACCTCCAGAATATGGCGGTAAAAGCCGTTGTCAAACGCATAGAATTCGCCGGTTGTGCCAAAGGGGAAAACGCCGTGTACGCCGTTTCGGATAAAATAGCGCAGGAGCTGACGATATACGGGCTCGTTCAGCTTGCCGTCCCGGGTAAATGGGGTAATGACGGGAATAATAATGCCTTTGGGAGAAAAGCTCATGCGGAATCATTCCTTCATGCCGATCAGCGGATGCTGTATTAACGCTTGTCCAAACGATTTCTTCCTGATCAGTATAGGAAGCGCAAACAAGGACGGTCAATCGGAAAAGCGCCCGTTCCCGGATTCATTTGCAATTCCGGAGCCGGTAAATTGAGGATGGTTCCAATTCATGAAATGTAAGTATCATATTCTGAAATAACCGTTGCGTTCCGGCAACGCCGGTCCCGTGCCCCCGTGAATGAAGCAATGAATGAAACGGTCCTTGAAACGGGTTGTTTATCCCGGGCGCGGCGCGCTGTATTTTGCCCGGCGTTCTTCATTCAACCCCTGCGCCGCAGGAAAGCGTTATATGCCGCGCGGAAAGGTTCGCCGCAGATCAACGCAGGCAAGAAGCCGTTCCCGCAAAGGAACAGCTTCTTGCCCGGGGAGGAGGATTTGGTTTTGAAATCGGCTGAGTGCAGCGCGGGCGCCGCAAGCCTTACGGCTTGGTTTGATTCCCGATCATCAGCACATAGGGGTCGAACGCGCGCTCGCGCAGCTCGTCCATGGCCGGTTCGCCGTCCGCCGTCTGCGTCAGCCACAGCGAGTAATTATATTCGCCGAAGCCGGAGAGGTCCATTTTGAAGTTGGTCTCCCACGTGTTGTTCATCACCCAGGAGTAGACGGGGCGCTTGTTGTTTGTGGGCTCGCGGTCGCACAGCCGGATCGGGTGGTGGCGCATCGGCCCCATGTAAACCAGCGGCACGTCGCGGGTTGCGATCAGCGCTCCGCCGTCCTGCGAGACGAACGCGAGGCCGTCGTCCGACATGGAATATTCCATGCAGGTGCCGGGAAGCTGGTCGATCCCGGGGCGGTATGCCTCCGTGCCCTTGCGCAGCCAAAGCGCGTCGCAGGGAAGCGACAGGGGCAGGAACACGCTCTCGATATCCGTGGAGAGGGTCTTTCCCAGCTCCAGCCTGAAATCAATGCGCGGGATCCGGTCAAACAGCCTGAGGTACACCTCCGTATGGATGCTGCCCGGCATGGAAAACACGAAACGGAGCAGCGTGAACACGTTCCCCCGCTCCACGCACTCGATTTCACGCAGCCTGCCGACGAACAGCTCGGCCTGCCTGCCGCGGATGTTGCGCCCGAGGATGCGGCGCTCCTGCTCTTCCCTGCAGGGAAGCTCGTGGCACGTATCGGAAATCGCCGTACGCTCATAGATCGGCGTAAAGAAGGGCGCGGCGCCCTCCGCCAGCAGGCTTTTCCCGGTCCGTTTATCCACGAAGGCCGTTATGCCGTCGCCGGGCGCATACCGCAGAAGGAAGAAATCGTTCTCGAATTCATAGGGCAGCCGGTAGGTCACGGGATCATAATCGTTGACGATGTCGCGCACGCGCTCCGCCCCGACATACGCCTTGCGGCTGTTGAACCTCCGGTTCGGCGCGGGCATTTCACGGTAGAAGTAGGTCTTGCATGCAAACGGCCGGAGCGTGTCCGTGAAGCTGATCATCCGTCCGCGCGGATGCGGCGAAACCTGGCAGGGAATCACACGGCCCTGCTCGTCCGTAATTTCGGCGTCCGGCATGCCCATCGTCTCGATATAGAAGGAGACGTACTGCCTCTCCTCCAGCGCGTTGACGCTGTATACGCGGATTTTGCCGTTCGTATCGTAATAGCTGAGGATGTCGCCCTTTTGATGCGCGATACGGTACAGCATCCGCGAGGCCGCCTCGTGAGCCTTGGAGGCGTAGCTGTTTTTGCGCATGTCGAGATTGAGCACCATCGTATCATACGGGCGCGTAATGGTGGAAGAATGGCCCCAGGTATGCTCGCTGTAGAGCAGGATGTTATCCTGCGCCGCTTCCGCCAGCCGCGGATACCGGGTTTCAAAATCCGGGTCCAGCCTTCCGCAGAGGTGATAGCGGTGCTGCGCTTCCCGGTAGTGCTTCACGGCATAGGGCGTCGAGCCGACGCCGTTGGCCCACCAGTCGGTCAGATCGCCGCGGTAGACGGGCGCATCGGCCAGCCGATCCCGGATCAGCGAATACAGCTCCTGCAGCGATACCATTTGAAGCCTTGCCGCGCCGCCGTACTTCCGGTTATACGCCTCGACGGTCCGCAGGATCTCCGGCTCGGGCGGCGCGTTGTCGCTGAACACGCCGGAGACGGAGGCGATCAGGAAATCGTACGGATAGCCGTTCTCCGTGCATTCGCTCAGATACGCGTCAAGCGAGGCGTGCAGGATCTCCTCCGGCGCGTCGGGCGCGGCCTTCCGCCCCAGGTAGTTCTGCATCATGAAATTATGGGATACGTTGGGCTTGATCCCCAGCACGTTTCCCAGGTTGTAATGCTCCCCGTTCCATACCAGCATCCGCCTTCCGGCCGCGCTCTCCCAGAAGAACGGGGTCTGGTTCTGATAGAGCGGGTACATGCCGTGATGGCAGTGGATATTCGTGTACAGGAACTCCGCGCCGGCCGCGAGCATCGCGTCGCGCTGTCCCATGGAAATGCCGTTGATATCGGCGGTCATCGCCGTTTGAAACGCTACGCCGTGTTCCGCAAAGAGGGCGCGCAGCCTGCAAAGACGCTCCTGCAGCACGCCGCTGTCGACCAGATCGGTGAAATTGAGGTAGTTCCACGACAGGCCGATCCTTCCGGCTCCGGCCAGCGCCATGAACGCCTCCGTCTCCTCCTTTGCCGCGCCGCGGAGAAATTCTTCCACGCAGAACATCGTTTCGCAATTCCAGCGGAACCCGGCGTTTTCCGGGCGCCGCATGATCTCCAGCACCCGGCGGATGTAGCTTGTCTGCGTATCGATCACCCGCTCCTGCAGGTCGGTATACCCGATGTCGGTGTGCGAGTGATGCACGACATACATAGTTTGAACGGCCATAGCAACAAAATCCTTTCTTATAACGCGCGCTCCTTGGTGAATGCGACCAGACCGTCCACGGTGGCAAAGGCAAGGCCGGTCACGGTATCCGCCCCGCCGTAATAGATCGCAATCCGCCCCGTCCCGGCATCGGCGAGCGCCGCGCAGGGAAACACGACGTTGGGAACGTCTCCGACACATTCGTACATTTCGCGCGGCGCCATCAGATATTCCTTTGTGCGGCAGAGCACTTTTTGCGGCTGCTCCAAATCCAGCAGCGCCGAGCCGAAGCGGTAGACGAAGCCGTTGCAGGTGCTGATCACCCCGTGATAAATCAGCAGCCAACCCTCGTCGGTCTCGATCGGCACACAGCCCGCGCCGATCTTGGTGGACTGCCATGCGGAGGCGTCGCCCCTGACCGGGCCCATCACGAAGCGGTGACGGCCCCAGAATTCCAGATCTCTGCTCTTGCTGAGAAAGATATCGCCGAAGGGCGTATGTCCGTTGTCGCTGGGCCTGCTGAGCAGGCAGAAGTATCCGCCGATCCTGCGGGGGAACAGAACGCCGTTGCGGTTGAACGGCAGGACGGCGTTTTCCAGCTGTCGGAAAGCCTTGAAATCCTTGGTTTCCGCGATACCGATGGTCGGGCCGTGATAGCCGTTGCACCAGGTAACGTAATAGGTGTCGCCGATTTTTGCTACGCGGGGATCGTAGCGGAATTCGCGGCGGAGCAGCTCGGGATCGTCTCCGGTGAGGCGGATCGGTTCGTCGTCGATCCGCCAATGGATGCCGTCGGCACTGAAGCCCGCGAAGAGATCCATACTGATGGAGCGGCTGTCGCAGCGGAACACGCCCGCAAAGCCGTTCCGGTAGGGGACAACGGCGCTGTTGAACACGCTGTTGGAATGCTTGTTTCCGTTTCGTCCGATGATCGGGTTGCCTGTGTAGCGCCAAATCGGCTCGGCCCCGCCTGCGGGTTGATCCTGCCACGGAATGTTGGGCAACGGTTTGCCGAAAATGGTGGCCATGGCGATTCTCCTTTACCTTGGGAAGATGGTATCCGGGGCGGGGAAGCATCCCCGTCCCGGACGTGCATGATTCGGTCGGCCGGTATTTTCTTATTTGCTGGCCATGAACGCGTCAACCTGCGCCTGCGCTTCGGTAACGAGCTCGGCATAGCCTGCGGCGTCCATTTCCTCCATCATCGCTTCCACGGTGGACGTGGGATCCGTGGTGCCGGTGAGAAGCTCGCCCATGTAACGGCTGAAGATGAAGGTGCAGTTGAGCAGCTGATCCTCGACGGGCTCGGTATCCATGGTGAAGCCGAGCAGCACGGAGGGGACGGCCTTCTCGTTGAGCTCCTTGACCTCGTCCCACTGGTTGAAGTCCACGTCGTCGGTCTGGGTGACGTTGAAGAAGGAGCCCTGCGTGTAGCCGGCCATGGTCCAATCGGTCTTGTTGCGGTGCACCAGGCCGTCGGCGGTGTAATCCCAGTCGTCGCCTTCCAGCCCGTAGTAGAAGCTGTCGCGCAGATAGGAATCGGTATTGATGAGCTGCAGGAACGCCAGCGCTTTTTCGGGGTGCTCGCAGTTGACGGAGACGGCGTTCATCGAGCCCTGCACCGTCTGGTTGGATACGATGGTCGGGCCCCACTGATAGGCTACGACATCCACGCCCAGCTGCGGGCCCCAGGTTGTCTTGGCGGCGCCGGCCCAGCCCTGCGCGATGCCGAAGGGATAGTAGGATTGGCTTTCGGGGGTCACGGCGGCGTCGGAGTTGATGATGCCGTCGAGGTACCATTCCCGCAGAAGCGCCAGATATCCCTTGATATCGTCCTGCTCGAAGGGATTGACGACCGTCGCGGTTTCGTCGTCATAGCGGACGCCCATGGTGTAGAGGCCCGCGCCCATCAAATCGTACATGTACAGCAGATGGTATGCGCCGTCCGAGTGCAGCTTCAGCGAGGGCTCGCCCGTGTAATCGCGGATGGCTTCCAGCGCGGGGCCGAGCTGATCGATCTCGGTGATCTGCGAGGGATCCACGCCCGCGGCCTCCGCCACGGCGGTATCCCAGATGAAGAACTCGCTCTGGGAGGAATCCTTGTAGGTGGGAACGGCGTAGAGCTTGCCGTCAATCTTGCAGGCGTCCCAGTAGCCCTCGGGAATCATGGCGTAAAGCTCGGGCGCGGCTTCGCCGATGATGTCGCCGATATCCAGGAACGCGCCGACGCGCACGTCGTTGTTGAACACGGAGTTATTGGTGAACATGATGTCGAAATCCGCGCCGGTGCTGATCATCACGGAGCGGCGGTTTTCGAAATCGCCCCACGAGATAACGTCCATATCGATGTTGACGCCGATCTTCCCGGCAAGGTAGGCGTTGACGGTTTCCGCCCACGCGTCGTAGTTCTGGGGCATTCCCCCGCCGACCGTGACCCATTTGAGGGTTACGACGTCGTCCGCCGCACCGCCGAATACCGGCACGGACAGCACCAGGGTGAGCGCGGCCAAAAGCCCGATCAGTTTAGTAAGCCTTTTCATTTGTTTTTTCTCCTTTTCGGTTGTATTATCGGTCATCCCTTCACCGCGCCGATGGTCAATCCGGTAATGAAATATTTCTGGAAAAACGGGTAGGCGCAGGCGATGGGAATAACGATGACGATGGCGATCGCCATGCGGACGGATTCCGATGGCAGGGAGTTGCGGTACTGCTGCATGCTCAGGCCGGCCGACGGGTTGTTGACGATGTAGTTGATCGCCTGCATCATGTTGTTGAGCAGCGCCTGGAGCGTTACGAGGCTTTTGTTGGAGATGTACAGGGAGGGCAGAAACCAGTCGTTCCAGTAGGTGAAGGTCAAAAACAGCGCGATGGTCGCCACCACGGGCTTGGAGATCGGCATTACGATGCGGCTGAATATGCCCAGCTGCGTCGCGCCGTCGATCTTGGCGGATTCGATGATGGAATCGGGAATGGTACTGCGGAAAAACGTTTTGCAGATGATCACGTGGAACGACGATACCGCCAGCGGCAGGATCATCGACCAGGCCGTATCGTTCAGGTTGAGAAGGTTGACGACCACCACATAGTTGGCCACCATGCCGCCGTTGAAGATCATCGGCACGAACACAAGCCAGGTATACGTTTTTTTCAGCTTGAAGGACGGCCGGGAGAGCGCGTAGCCCAGCATGGTCGTCACGAGCACGCCGATCGCCGTGCCGACCGTTGTGACGATCACGGACATTTTGAAGGCGCTGAAGATC
>Ga0116164_10000768_pt1 | contig 26245 bp, 27 predicted proteins | sample AD_UKC109_MetaG_FD_89888 | JGI IMG/M metagenome (GOLD analysis project Ga0116164, IMG submission 89888) | Active sludge microbial communities of municipal wastewater-treating anaerobic digesters from Hong Kong - AD_UKC109_MetaG | ecosystem: Engineered > Bioreactor > Anaerobic > Digestate... | reverse complement strand
GCTCGTTCAGGCTGCACCCCTCATCACGCCGTACTCCTCGCCCATGAGGATGTGCACTCCTTCCGCCGCCGTCATTTCAAATCCGGCGCTCTCCTGGAAGAGCATGACGAAATCAGACCCTCCAAAGAGGAAGTATCCGAGCATGTCCCCCTTCTCGATGTTGGCTCCCACCTCGACATCATCCTCGAAGTTGACGGAGGAGACCTGGGCCATGCCCATGGGGATGAGGGCGACAAGTCCGTAATCTCCCGTATCCACTATCACATAGCCGCGGGTCTGAGAGAACTGCCATCCCGTCGAGTCGATTGGATCGTACTTCCCCTCTGTCGAATTCCAAGCCACCTCTAACGCAACGTTCTGCGATATGATCTTCTTCTCCTTGATCTCTCCGCCAACAGCGAAATGATAGCGGTGGTAATCGTTGACGTTCAGGAACGAGTGGGTCAGCACGCCGTTGGCGAAGGCATCCTTGTACTGGCTGTCTTCGCCGAGGAGCTCCTCGATGCTGTAATAACGCACGAGCTTGATCTCCAATCCGTCCTCGACCTGGATATTCGAATCTTCATCGATCGCCCAAGTCCCCTGAGGCTCCGAATCGGCTGGCGAGACGACTACTGCGTCGTCAGTAGGCGAAGCGATGGGCCGCGCCTCAGGCGACGCGAGGAACCTTGAGAAGAACTGGTTGAACGTCTTCCAGTTGGACGGCGACTCGTACCACCCCTCTTGTAAGCCGAAGCTTGGGTCGTTATAAAACTCCATATAAGTCTCGTTGTTCCACGACTCTTCTGTATCCAGAAACGCACCCCAAACGACGGCGAAATCGCGCAACCACGAAGAAAAGGGCTCGTAGTACTGGATCGTGTTCTTGTAAAGTCCCTTATCCTCTAGTTCGGGCAGGGGCTGGTCGACGAGGAAATAGAAGTAACAGATGCTCTGGAGTATCTGGTCGCTTGTGAGGTCCGACGGGTTCTCAAGCACGTCCTGCGGGATCAGCTCTGATGTGCGGTCTATGTAATCATAGTACTCCGACAAGCTCTGTACGGGGTTCGTCCCCGGTTTGGGGTTCGTCTCTTTGGCTTCGGCGATCGAAGCCTCCAGCATGCTCCCGATCTCCGGATTTTCTTCTACCAGATTTATAAGCTCGTAAGTTATCGGTTTATGCCCATCGTCCCCCATGCAGGCCGTGCTCAAGGCGAGGATCGATGCGGCGAACACCATCGCGGCCAAATAAAATTTCTTCTCGGGAATCTCCCATTTCATCTCTATCATCTCCCATCTATTCGACTATCATCTCCGGGGCGATAAGCCCGATGTTGACGATATATCAAACATTTGTATAAGGTAGTATATCAAACATTTGTATAAGGTAGTATTACAATCATATTTAATTAACCCATAAGGTATCAGAGGGCATATAAAGTAAAGGTTTCAGGACTGTAAGATAACCCCATGGGTCGAGAAGCTATATTCAACACATCAGCAGCTCCCGAATTCGGAGCGTTAACATCATGACCATGGAGACCACCACATTATTTTCCTTCTACAGAAAAAAAGGCATTCCTCAGGTTTGGCGCAGCCAATATCGGTATTCATTCACAACTGAAGAAGAAATAGACGGCAAAGAAATTCTTCACAGAACGCGATACAAAGGAAATTCATAAGCACGAATCAGCTCCAACCTGACAGATCGATCCCAGGCTACTCCGATCCGGTAAACCGTTGGAGTAGATTGAAAACAGGCCGAGAGGGGATCATTCCCCTCCCTGAATTCACTCCAGCATCTTTCCTATCCTCTCAAGAGCCTGTTTTAGCCTCTCCTGAGAGGCGGCGTAAGAGATCCGAATGTTGTCCACGCCACCGGGACCGAAGGCCGATCCGGGCGTCGCGGCGACCATCGCCTCTGAGAGCATCCTCTCGGTGAAGCTGTCCCCGCCCCCAAACTCCAAGAAGTCGGGGAAGACGTAGAAGGCGCCGCCGGGAAGGGGGCACCTGATCCCCAGCTCCGCGAGCCCCGAGACTAGGAGGTCCCTTCGGGCCTGAAACTCCGTGACCATGGCCTTGATGTTGTCCTGAGGGCCCTTGAGGGCCTCGACCCCAGCCCACTGGACGAAGGTGGTGGCGTGGGATACGGAGTGGGAGAGGATCCTGTTCACCCACTTCATCACCTCCTGGGGTCCTGCGAGGTAGCCCAGCCTCCAGCCGGTCATGGCGTAGCATTTGGAGAAACCGTTGACGGTGACGGTCCTATCCGCCATCCCAGGAAAAGAGCCGATGCTGAGATGTTCCTGGCCGTAGATGATCTTCTCGTAGATCTCGTCGGAGAGGACCACGAGGTCGTTATCGATGGCGATATCCCTGATCTCCTCGAGAATCTCACGGCCGAAGACGGCCCCTGTGGGGTTTGATGGGGAGTTGACGAGGATCATCTTCGTCCTCGACGTTATGGACTCGGCGAGGTCTGTGGGTTTAAACTCCTCGTTCACATCTGCCCACTTCACCCTTCCCCCAGAGAAGTTGACGGCGGGCTCGTAGCTGACCCAGGATGGGCCGATGAGAACGCACTCGTCCCCCTCCTCCAGTATAGCCTGGATAGCCGCGAAGATCGCCATCTTCGCCCCCGGCACCACCGAGACTAGGTCCGGAGAGACCTCGATTCCGTTGTCGTTGTAGAGCTTTTCTGCGATCGCCGCCCGAAGCTCCGGGATCCCGCTGGTGGGAAGGTAATGGGTGTCCCCCCTCCGAATGGAATTGATGGCCGCATCGCAGATGTTCTTAGGGGTATCAAAATCTGGCTCCCCCACCCCGAGGTCGATGACGTCGAGTCCGGCAGCGTTCAGCTTTTTTGCCATCGCCGAGATCTTCATGGTGGTGGACTCTGGGATCGAGGCGAGTCTCTCTGAGACCAAATTCAATCACCCTTCAGCCGTCTTACCATTTTGACCGCGGCCTCCACAGCCCGCTTGGAGTAGTCTATGCGGCGATGGGCGTCCATCCGGGACATCTTGGGGCCGGATATGCCCAGGGTGACGGGCTTGTCGAAATCCAGGGCCAGGTCCATTATCTTCCTTGAAGCCTGCTGAGCCACGATTTCGTCATGGCCGGTCTCTCCCTGAATGACGCAGCCGATCGTCACCACGGCGTCGACGTCATCGCGCCCGATCAGCTTTTTTACGGCGAGAGGCATGTCGTAGACGCCGGGAACCATCAGCGTGCAGACGACCTCAGCGCCCAGAAATTCGGCATGTTCTCTACCCAGGATCTCCATCTGGTAAGTTATATCCCGGTTGAACTCCGCGACCACAAACCCAAGTTTTATCATATATCCAACACCGCCAAACGGAGGTAATTCAAACGGAGGTAGCTTCTTTAGCCCGGCGCATTTTGCGCTAATAAACCCATCGATCCTCAGCGGAGGCTATACGGTCAAAACCCATTTATCCCTTGCCAATTATGCCGAGGGGTGGATGCCTTATGAGTTGGGTCTACATGGATGGGAAGTTTGTTCCCGCTGAAGAGGCGGCGGTTTCGGTTTACGATCACGGCCTTCTGTACGGCGATGGGGTCTTCGAGGGGATCAGAGCCTACAACGGCAGGGTCTTCAGGCTGGAGGAGCACGTCGAGAGGCTCTACGACTCCGCCAAGGCGATCATGCTGGAGATACCCATGACCCAGGACGAGATGTGCGATGCGATCCGTGAGACCCTGAGGAAGAACGGCCTCACCGACGCCTACATCCGCCCGATCGTCACCAGGGGCATCGGCGACCTGGGCCTCGACCCTCTAAAGTGCGCAAGGCCCACAGTGATCATCATATCTCAGAATTGGGAGGCCATGTACAGAGACCTCTACGAGGTGGGCCTCACCGCCATCACCGTCACCGTCCGGAGAAACTCGCCTGCAGCCCTTCCCCCCAACATCAAGTCGTTAAACTACCTCAACAACATCCTAGCCAAGATCGAGGCGAACGTCAAGGGAGGAAACGAGGCGGTCTTCCTGGACGACGCCGGAAACGTCTCCGAGGGCAGCGGAGACAACATCTTCGTCATCAAGGACGGGAAGATCTTAACCCCCCACACCTTAAACAACCTGAGAGGGATCACTAGGAAAGCCGTCATCGAGGTGGCCCTGGCCCGTGGATACTCGGTTGAAGGAGTCGACCTTGGGATCTTCGACCTGTACACCGCCGACGAGATATTTGTCACGGGGACGGCGGCGGAGTTGGCTCCCGTCACCAAGATCGACGGCAGAGTCATAGGCGGCGGAAAGCCCGGCCCCATAACGAAAGATCTGATCGAGGGCTTCAAAGAGATGACAAAGTCCACGGGAACGCCCATCTGAAGCCGATCTGTCGGGCGTTCGACTGCCTAGCCGGGGATGACCTTTACGCAGACGTTCCTCTGCCTCGGGCCGTCCAGCTCGATGAAGAGGACCCTCTGCCAGGTTCCCATCACAAGGTTTCCATCCTCGATCGGTATTGTCTGAGAGTTTCCGAGAAGGACGGCCTGGAGGTGGGCGTGGGCGTTGTCGTCGATTCTGTCGTGGAGGTAGCCGTCCCCAGGCGGCGCCAGGGACGAGAGCCGCCGGACCAGGTCCTGGAGAAGGCCGCTTTCGCCCTCGTTGATGACGATCCCCGTGGTGGTGTGGAGGGTGTAGACAAGGCAGATTCCCTCTTGGGCGCCGCTCTCCTTTATGGTGGCGTTCACGTGGCTGGTTATGTCTATCGCCTGAACCGGCTTTTCGGTCTTTATCTCAATCAAGATCATCACCATAATTTCTGTTGGATGAGGCTTATGGGTCGGAGAGATTTAAGCCGAACGGGCCGATTTAAGATATAAGATTTAATTAAGTGATGGAGTTTTAGGAGGTATCATGGCTCGTTCGTTCACCGAAATAAGGGCAAAGGTGGAGAGGGGCGACGCCGTCGTCCTCTCGGCCCAGGAGGTGCGAGAGATCCTGGACGGCGGCGAGACCCTGACCCTTGAGGACGTGGACGTGGTGACATGCGCCACGAGGGCGGTGATGAGCGGAACCTACGCCATCCTCTCCTTCCCGGTGGCGGAGGCCGGAAGCTTCCTCCGGGCGAAGAGGGCGCATCTGAACGGCGTTCCCGCTGAGGTGGGACCCTGCCCCAACGAGCGTCTCGGCGTTCTCGACCTCGTGGTCTTCGGGACGGCCCACAGCAGAGACGATCCCAAATACGGCGGAGGCCACCTCTTCCGGGACCTCGTCGAGGGGAAAGAGGCAAGGGTCGATGTGGAGATCGACTCAGGAAAAACCTTCGAGGTCGAGGTGGGCCTGGATGATATGCCTTCTGCGAGGCTCTTTGGGACCCGCCATTCTTTCAAGAACTACTCGGCCTTCGTGAACCCGAGCGACGAGAAGGTCGCCACTATCTTCCACGCCACCCTCTTCGACCCCTGCTGGAACGGAGCCTCGGTCTCCGGCTGCGGCCACATGAACCCCGTCCAAAACGATCCCCTCTTGGAAGCGATCGGAGTCGGGACGAAGGTCCTCTTAAACGGGGCCGAGGGGTTTGTCATCGGGACGGGAACTCGAAGCTCCCCAGAAAAGCCGAACCTCTCGGGATTCGCCGAGATGCGAGATATGGACCCGGAGTACATGGGGGGCTTTGTCACCTCCTGCGGCCCCGAATGCATCACCTCCTGGGCAGTCCCGATCCCGGTCACAAGCGATCGGATCTTCGAGAGCATAGCGGTCCCCGACCGGTTGATCTCCCTCCCGGTGATGGACGTCGTCGAGAGGAAAGATATCGGGAGAGCCAGCTACGGCGACGTCTGGGAGGATGTGGACCTGGAGGTGAGCTTCAACCCCGAGGTCTGCAAGAGGTGCACCCAGTGCATCCCAGAGTCGATCTGCCCTACGGGAGCCATCGGCTTTGAGGACTGGAAGCCGACTCTCGACAAAAAGAGGTGCTTCAACTGCGGCCTCTGCACTTCCGCCTGCGTCGGGGAGGTCTTCAGAGCCCATCTCGGGTCCCTCCGCTTTGGCGGTCGCGAGGTCCCGATCGTCATCCGTCAGTCCGACCGGCTCAGGGCCGAGAGGCTCGCTCTTGAGCTGAAGAGGAAGATCCTTGACGGGAGCTTCAAGATGACAGAGATGGTGGAGAGGGTCTCGCCATAGCCTCGAGGAAGGAGGCTGTTTTTCGGGTCGGAGTCCAGCCAAAGGCGCGCAACCCAAAATCGCGCAACAGAAGATGCGCTCGATTGCGCGAGTCGTATTTCTGGATGAAATCATTGGCCTCTCTCCAACCTCCTCAGGTTCTAGAATTGAAGCTTGAGGGGGTCAAAGGCGGCATAGGACACGAAAGCTATGAATAAGAAGCTTAAAAGATCCAGAGTGTTCATGTTGTCCGCAGAGGTGAGAGGGCATGCTGATACAAATAAATGATCGAGATGGTCGCAATATCGGTTTGGAGTGGGGGATATGAGCGTCCATGTTTTGGCCGCGAAGACGATGCTGCTCGTTTTCGTCCTGTTGTCGTCTTCTGTCTTTGCGGCCGATGACTTCTATCAGGCCGAGGGTGGGCCCTCGATCTTCGTCACCTCCGTCACGTCAAACATCGAGACCGGGAAGGTGGGGTCGGTCTTCGTCGAGATCGAAAACCAGGGACAAGTGACGGGTCTTGAGGAGAAGAGAGCGCCCGAAACCGAGGACGAGAAGATGCTCGCCCTCCTGGAGGGAGAGATGGAGATGGAGGGCTCCGAGGCTGTCGGGATCGAAGCGCGGCTCATCTCCAGGGACGAGAGACTGGAGGTCTTATCCCGGTCCCAGATGGCAGGCTCCCTCTCGGCTGGCGAGAGGTTGGAGACGCCGATGGAGTTTTCCGTCCGGGCGGAGGATTCGGCCAGCGCCGGAATCTACCCGATGATCCTGGAGATCTCCTACGAGAGACAGGAGGACGTCCAGGTCCAGGGAAACCCCCTCTACCCAGAGATTTATTTCCAGAGGGCGGCGGCGAAGGAGACGATATCCCTGGATGTCCAGGTGATGACGGGCGCAAGGCTTGAGGTGGCGGAGGTTAAGGGCTCGATATCTCCTGGTCGCGCTTCAGATATGGAGCTGGTCATCGAGAACTCCGGCGACTTGCTGGCAGAGCAGGTCGAAGCAAAGCTTCTCGTCCAGTCCCCCCTCAACACCACCGGCGAGTTGGTTGACCTCGGAGATATCGAGCCGGGAAAAAAGCGATCGTCGAGTTTCCTTTGGTGGTGGATAGAGATGCGGACCCTGGAGAGTACGCTCTGGTCTGTCAGGTCCAGTACCTTTCTGGCGAAGGGGGCGCTAGTAGGATGGAGGACCTGGCGGCTCTGGTGGAGGTGAAGGCCCCGACGGGCCTTCGGACGATACTGATCGTCCCGATCATCGCCATCCTTCTCACCCTCCTCTACCTCGGTGGGTTGGGAAAAAAGATCAGGCTTCCGAAGTTGAGACGAAAGAAGCGGTGGTGAACCGCTTCATCCTCTCGGGACAGAAACGGCGGCTTTATCTCGCCACCAAATCATTGAACTGCTTCTGGGCCCTAGCCAGGATCTCCTCCTCTCCGGGGATGACCCCGCCCTCCATCAGGACCCTGCCGCCAACGATCGTCGTGTCCACGCCGCCCTGGGCGCTGTAGACGAGGTGAGAGACTATGTTCTCATCGGTGAGGGGGAAGAACCAGGGCTTTCTGAGGTCGATGAGGGAGAGGTCTGCCAAGGCTCCTGCCCGCAGGCCAAGGTCGAGGCCGAAGGCGACGTAGGCGTTTTCCGTTGCCATCTTCCAGACCTCACCAGCTCTGAAGAGGTCGGGGCGGAAATGGGTGCACTTCTGGGCGATGGCCGTCGTCTTCATCTCCTGGAAGAGGTTGATGCTGTTGTTCGAGGAGGCGCCGTCGGTCCCAAGACAGATGTTGGCGCCAGCCATCTGGAGCTGGTCGAGGGGTGCTATCCCGGAGGCAAGCTTGTGGTTGCTGATCGAGCAGTGGGCGACATTGACACCACGTTCGGCGATGATCGATATGTCCTTTGGAGAGAGCCAGGTGCAGTGGGCAGCGACGACCCGGTCGCTTAGAACGCCGAGGGAGTCGAGGTACTCGACGGGGCTTTTACCGCTGCTTTTCTTGAAGCTCTCCACCTCCGACCTCGTCTCCGAGAGGTGAATGTGGAGCATCACGTCATGCTCTTCTGCGATCTCTTTGGACTTCAGGAAAGTCTCCTCAGAGCAGGTATAGACGGCGTGGGGGCCGACGGCGGGAGCAATCAGTTCGTTGCCTTTCCACCTCCTTACGAAGGGCTCGGCTCTTTCGATCTGGTCTGGTCTCATATCGAAGAGGACTTCGCAGAGGAAGGCCCGGAGGCCCATTTCCTTTGTCGCCCGGGCCGTCTCGTCCATGAAGTAGTACATGTCGTTGTAGCAGGTGATCCCCGACCTGATCATCTCAAGACAGCCGAGCTTCACCCCCCATCGGACATCCTCAGCGGTAAGCTTCGCCTCCAGGGGCCAGATCTTCTCTTCGAGCCACGGCATCAGCTCCATGTCGTCGGCGTAGCCCCGAAAGAGGGTCATGGCGAGGTGGGTGTGGGCGTTGACGAGGCCTGGGATCGCGAGCTTCCCCGAGCCATCGATCACGACGTCGTCGCCGGACTCGTCTTTGACCCCCTGCCCTACCCTAGCGATCCGGCTTTCGTTGATAGCGATATTCACGTTTCGGAGAAGCCTTCCGTCCTCCACGATCGAGACGTCTTTGATCAGCATGTTTTATCTTCTCTCTGTGACGGCGTTAAAACTTTTGCAGTCACCCAGATCGCCAGGCTTAAAAAGCCCCGGCTCCAAGAGATAGGCGCGTGCTGAGGTAGCCAAGCGGCCCACGGCGCCGGTCTTGAACTCAGACCATCGCCCAAAACGAAAGGTCCGACAGGGGAACCGGTGGTGCACTGCGCCTCGTGAGTTCAAATCTCACCCTCAGCGCCAATTTACCAATAATAATCAAATGGTTCACGACTCATTTGAGACTGGCCGATATGCCCCGAGAGTTCATCCGCTTCTGTAAAATCTCATGTAAATATCGGAGTTTGGGTTATGGACGATCAACCAGGCCGCGTTTTGATCCTCCAAAGGGAGGCGGCCACGACAAAAGCCCGGAAGCTGAAGGCTAAGTCGGAGTAACTTCCAGCGAAAGAGGTTTAACCCACCCGAAGAGATGGAAGTATGACGCTCCATCCTTCCACCCTCGCTCCGACTGTCTCAGGGGCGTGTCTCATTTCCTATCCATCTCCTATGCGGATGGTGCCCTGAGACCGGAACTGCGGGTGTGGTGGATATGACCTCAGAGGATGAGCTGGTGGTGCGGCAGGACTGGTGGATCTGGTCCTATCCTTCTCATATTTATTCAAAGACAAAAATTAATTCCCCAGATGTGTTTTGAGGACTGGTACCTAATTATGCCCCGCCATTAGATCCTATTTGGGCCAGGCAGAAGTGCTGTAGATCTCAAAAGTCTTTTATCGAAAGGGTGGGCATCACAGTCATCAAGGGTAAGGTGGGGTTTGTTTATGAGAACGATTACGATGCTATCCTTCCTGGCTCTCCTGCTGGCCAGCAACGCCGCTTCCAGCGCCGAGCCCGTGGGAGTCGGTGGAGATTTCGGCCAAGAATGGCTTCAGAACCTACCGTACCATCCCCCAATCAGCTCAGATGATGGCGGCGGCTTGTGGAGCTGGGGAGGCGTCCCCAATGGTATGAAAGTAGTAAACAAGACTCTGATTCCAAATGGCAGCGATGCAGACGAAATGGATTACACTGATGTCTGGTGGCTGTGGGCGGAGCTTCAAGGATCTCCTTTGAGGGTCAATAATAGCGAGGCGTCAACGGATTTCATGTATCCCTTTTACTCAAATAATCCCTGGTTTTTCTCTCAGCATTATGAAATCCCGATCTTAGTTCCAAAAGATTATTACGATTCAATTTGGTGATATTTATCTAGCTATGAATCTCTCTTTTCGCCTTACACTGCGAGAATAGCGTTGGAATAAGGGGGTTACCTCACCGGATTTATTTACAGCAGGGCAATATTTAAATCGGTATATGGAGAACTTACAGATAAAACACTCCATTCAACAAGCAGAAGGATTGGAGGTGGCAGTAATGGGATAAGCCTGCCGCCTCATTTTTGTGTGATATTCGGCATCCCGACGTCTCCGCGCAAGAATGAATTAATACCATCAGATCGAATATGCCCATTAATCGTGACAAGTGGTCGAGGGATAGATCATGATCAAGCCCTTCAAGAAGGAGAAAGAGATCACGGCGAAGGAGAAAGAGAGAAGACAAAAGCAGGAAGAGAGACGGAAAAGAGCCCAGGCTCGAGGAGAGAAGCCCATAAAATAGGTGACACGAGATCTGCCGCTGGAAGGAGCAAGCTCGTGGCGCGATTTTGGAAAAAACAACATCTATTTAGTGAGGGAGGTGAGAGAAGGATCGGGTAGAACGATGATCCAGCCGCGTGAGACCGGAGGCGCTTGAGTTGAAGATTGCTGTGGATATCGATGGCGTGTTGGCAGATCAGGTCGGCGCCGTCCTGAACGTGATTGAAAGAGAATATGGTCGGAAGTACTGTAAAGATGACGTCGATCGTGCGCACTGGACTTTTGAGGGCGGAGAATTATGGTCGGAGATCGGAAGGCTTCTGGCCGACCCGGAATATACCCGAAACCTGCCGCTGATAGAGGGGTCTCAGCGAGGCATAAAAGAGATTATTCACCATGACGTATTTGTGGTCACTGCCAGGCGGCCCAATGCCGAAGAGGCCACAAAAGAATGGCTGAAAGCTCACTTTCCATGTCTGAAGGGATACTATCACGCCCGGACCGGAACGAAGCACCATGTTCCATCCGACGTATTGATCGACGACCTCGACTTCAACATAGTGGAGTTCGTTAAGAGCCATCCCGATCGGCGAGGAATTCTTTTTACGCACCCGTGGAGCATCAACGATACGAATATCGGAGATTACTCCGACCAGGTCTACTATTGTCCCGAGTGGCAGAGCGTGGTGAAGGCGATCGAAGATATCGACCGGACGGGATAGATCGGCGTCCAAGGCGAACGATCAGAGGTGCTGACGGGCGTTCCTACCTTGATCTCTGAGATGCTCCAAAATCATCGAGAGTGGGCTCCAGTTCGACGACGAGGCGAATTGGTGGCTGGATCGAAGGTCGCTGCCAAAATGTGCTGATGGAAGAGGTTGAATGCTCGAAAACGGCAGAAAATGATAAATAAGCGGCGATCAACCTGACCTGGTTTGAATTATCCGATCGCCGGGCCGTTCGGCACCGATCGAAAAGGAGATCAAGGAGATGGGCAGAGCCTCGGAGTTGAAGCTGCAGGGTTTTATTAGGCAGAAGGAGAAGAGATATTACTCCGTCCGGCTGAAGACGGCCGTTGGGAACGTAACCTCAGAGCAGATGGCAAAGGTCTCTGAGATGGCAGCTCGATACGGCAGAGGATACGCATCCCTCACCGCCAGGATGAACATCGAGATCCCCTGGGTCGAGAGAGAGGGGCTCGACGAAATTAGACGGGAGGCTGAGGATGTCGGTCTGGTGGTGGGGGGGATGGGAGCCACTGTTCGCCCAATAACCGCCTGCAAGGGGACGGTCTGCGATCACGGCCTCGCTGACACCCAGGGCCTGGGCAGACGGCTGGACGAGGAGTTCTTCGGCAGAAAGCTACCGGCGAAGCTCAAGATGGGCATCGCGGGCTGCCCCAACGACTGTACTAAAGCAGAGCTGAACGACATCGGCTTTATCTGTCAATCCGTTCCCGTCGTCGACGCCAGCCTCTGTGTGGAGTGCAACCGATGCGTTTCAGACTGCGACTCCTTATCCTTCGGTGATGACGGCAGGATAACCCTGGACCGATCCACCTGCTCCAACTGTGGCCACTGCATCCAAGTATGTCCAAGCCAGGCCATAACAGCGGGGGAGACGGGATATGCTGTCAGCCTCGGTGGACGTTTTGGAAGGGCGAAACGGGTTGGCCAGCGAGTTGGGCCGTTGCAGTCTCCCGACGAAGTCGTCGTCTTCACCAAGGCGGTCATCGATTACATGGAAGAGAACGCAAGACCCAAAGAGAGGCTGGGAGAGATGATCGATCGGATCGGCATAAACGAGCTGCTGAGAGATGTTCTGAAAAACTCCCGTTGAAACGCCCAAGAGGGCGATTGGATCTCTGACGACTCCAGCTTCTAACCTTACGTTCGCCTCCCTCTCCTTGAAGCGCCGATAAGAGACTGCGAGGATGAAGGCGTGCTTCTGGCCGATCCGGAATACACACGAAATCTTCCTCTGATAGAAGGGTACTCAGCGAGGCATAAAAGAGATTATTCACCATGACGTATTTGTGGTCACTGCCCGGCGGCCCTAATGCCGAAGAGGCCACAAAAGAGTGGCTGAAAGCTCATTATCCATGTCTGAAAGGGTACGAATCACGCCCGGACCGGAACGAAGCGCCACGTTTCCTCCGACGTATTGATCGACGAGGAATTCGTTTTACGCACCCGTGGAGCATCAACGATACGAATATCGAGAATTACTCCGACCAGGTCTACTATTGTCCCGAGTGGCAGAGCGTGGTGAAGGCTATCGAAGATATCGACCGGACTGGATAATCTCCGTAATTGGGCCTGCCTATTCGAGGTTCTGAGCACGAAGATTATGCTGGCCCTCCACCGGGAATCCCCTTCCAGAGCGTCTCGATCTGGAATCTCCATCTCAGATCAATTTAGCGAAATCCTCTGAAAAATAGGTTCGATGCTGGGACGATGCCCACATTAAATAGCCACTATAAAAATAGATGGGAGATCTTCCGAAGACTCCTCCGGTTTCGGAGGGAAGTCGATCGATCTCAGGTTCAGATGCAGAATAGCCAGTCAACCGTGACGTCGCCGCAGGTGTCGTTGCCCCAGAGCTGGATGAACTTCTCGATGGAGAAGACGCCCGTCAGGTCCTCAACGGACCGGCCCCATTCGTCATGTCTGCCCTTAGAGTTTGTCTCGACATTCTTGGAGAGCCAGCCGATGTGAGCAACGCCGATGACGTTGGAGTTGAAGTTCGCCTCGAGAGCGCCGGTACAGTCACCACATCGATCGTCGTAGGGTTGATCAAAATCCACCAAGTCGTCGCATTGTCTCCTGGTCTTCACCTCGGTGTTCTTCTGGAGGTGCTCGGCGTGGGTGTACATCTCGACGACTACGGCCCCGATGTAGTAGTTCTGGACGCAGAGCTTCTCGATCCATTTCTGGTCGTAGGTCCCGGTCTGGTAGCTGACTGGCATGTACTCAAACTCGGCCTCCTTGGTGAAGTTGATGTAGTCGGGGCAGACATAAGGATCATAATCAACCCCATTCTGACTCAGCAGGGGTAGCTGGGGTCTGTACGGATGGCATTCGGGTCCGGACGGGTCCCTCAAGGCCTCGATCTCGGTCCTCTCGGTGATGACGTTTCCGCTTCCAGACTCCTTCTCCACCAGCTTGTTTCCTGCCAGGCCCGGCTGGGTCTGAACGATCGACTCTACGTTTTTGTAGCCGACGCCCTTGACGTTGGCCTTCTCGTACATGTAGTTGGCAGCCCCTGCCATGCCGACGAAGGCGATGCAGAGAACTAAAAATATCGCTAATATCCTTCTCGTTTGGATTCCTCCCACCGGATATTGCAGATTTTGATATAAATAAGTTTACAGTTATGGTTTTTAAAAATGGATGGTGATAATCAGATCGCTTTTATGTAAACGATCCCAGTGGTGCAGGACGGACCGAAGGATCGAAAAATTGTGCGCGACGGCTAAAGCGGCCTTCTCATGATGATCGCCCCCTCGCCATCGGGGTAGTAGTTCTTGCAGGTGGCAAAGATCTCAAAGCCCAAGTCCAGGTAGAGCCTCTGAGCCCTTTTGTTTCCGGCTCTCACCTCCAGGATCACTTCCATCACTCCGAGCCGTCGAAATATCTCCAATAGCTCCCTCATCAGACCTCGGCCCACGCCCTGGCCCTGCCGTTCGGCCCTCACCGCCAGCCAGAAGATCCGCCCTTCGATGGGCGTCTGTCGAAACCCCAGGACCATCCCGGCGATACCCCCATTATTCTCCGCCACCAGGAAGGTGGTGGGGTAGTTCTCGAAGAAGAATGTGAGAAGGTAGGGGTCGTGGCCGCCTCCCGCCTCAACGTCCAAAGTAACCGCCTCGGAAAAATCGCGAGGCTCAAACCTTCTGATCGTCAAGTTATCTCCAGGGCGGCCTGCGGCGTTCATAGAGTTCATCTTCGACCGAGAGGCCATGAGCCTCAAGATAAAAATAGCTTAGCCTGCCAGCTGGGTGATGTATAGCTTTTTATCCGATCCGGTTCTGGTTAAGGCGTGACGAAAGATGCCTCACTGGACTGGTGTGGGTCTGATGGGTTCGATATGGGATCGTTGGAGACGACGAGTTTTATGAATCGAAAAATGGGGTCTTGGCTTTTGGTGCTTTTGTCTCTCTCTCTCTTTGCGATCCTCATCCCCATATCCACAGGGATGGAGGAGAGCAGGTTCAACGGCACCACCTACACCCTCGCGAGGTCGGAGGCCGAGGTTACGATCCCCGTCAACGGCTCAAGCTTCAACCTGACCCTTCCCTTCAAGGCCGAGGTCAGGCTCTTCGAATCGAACGGTTCGGAGGTCCCAGTCGAAACGACGGTCCACTTCTGGCGGGGCTCTTATAATTACGAGGTCGTCTCGGATGAGGATGTGGAAGGGCACTTAAACTACACCCGTCCCATCACCGACCAGAGGTTCGTCGCCCTCGCCGATGAGAACGTCTCGGTCCGGGTCATCCTTCCGGAAGGATACGCCACCGGCGATCCGATCCTCGGGAAGGCGAGGCCGAAGCCCGACGAGGTCGAGACGGTGGGGAACAGGATCGCCCTCATCTGGACGAGTCCGGCAAAGAGGACAGTTATCGACGTCAGCTTCTATCGGGACGATGCGCCGAGGAGCTTCAGGCTCTTTCTCCTCCTCCTCGCTTTTCTGGCCGGGGTTCTCGCCCTCGAGCACCTGACGAGCATAAGAAGGCTCAGGTCCGCGAGAGAAGATGCCGACGATGACCGGAACGAGGAAAAAGGCCAGATCTGATTTTAAAGAGATTCGGTTAAGTATCAGACGCTCTTATTCTGAGCCACGATGAAGCCGAAAGAGATCGCGAGAAAGGTCTACGTCGTGGGCGGGCCGGGGATCTCAGACCCCAGAGACTGCTGTGTTTACTTCGTCGATGCTGGCCCGGAATATGTTTTGATCGACGCGGGTGCGGGCCCCGGCGCCGACGCGATATTGAGAAATGTCGAAGCCCTGGGCTTTGATTCGGCCAAAATCGGCCACATCGTCGCCACTCACTGCCACATCGACCATATCGGGGGCATATCCCGGATCAGAGAGGCAACAGCCTGCATGCTCATCGGCCACCAGCTCGACCGGGACGGTATCGAGCTCGGCGATCCGAGTCTCACGGCCGCCGACCTCTACGGCATCGAGTACTGGCCGACAAAGATCGACGTCGTCCTGGAAGGAGATGAAGAGTCTTGCAGTCTAGGCGACCTTCTATTTCATTTCGTCGCCATCCCCGGCCACACTCCGGGATCTATCGCCGTCTATCTCGACTTGGAGGTGGGACGTGTCCTCTTCGGCCAGGACGTCCACGGCCCTTTTAGCGACGCCTGGGGATCTGACATAAACCAATGGAGAAAATCTATGGAGAAACTTCTGGACCTCGAGGCCGACATACTCTGCGAAGGACATGCTGGCGTCTTCCGAGACAAAGAGGTGCGAAGCTACATCGAATCTCAGCTGATAAGGTACCGCTAGGTTCAAACATCCGCTCTGAAGGTCACAACTTCACCCAGCTCGATGGAGACATCGACGTCCAGAAACCGGGTGGCTGTCCAGATGTTCGTCGAGGCGTGCTTCGAGACAACCGGGGCGGTGTACGACCCTCCCGCCAGGGCCAGGTATGGGACGAGCTGATCGGCCAGGTATCGGTCGACCGCCGCCTTCGATTTCAGCTCTGCTGTCATCGCCTCGGCGGCATAAACCCCCACCTTCTCCGCCGGAAGGCCCCGCTCCCCAAGAGCGCTCGCCCCTTTCCGCCTTGACCAGAGGGTGATGCCGCTCCCGGTGGAGAGGAAAGCGTTCGTTTCGCATTTGATCTCGGCATCGAAACCCGCTCGCTCCAGAACCTCCGCTGCTGCCTCCGACTGCCTTTTGGCGACGTGCTCTGGGAGGTTTGAAGAATGAGATACGCCCTTGACATGGCCTTGCTCGACGAAAGAGAGATCGGCCCTTGCGAGCCTTCCGGGCGTCACCTCCAAGGTGGCGACGCCTCCGCCTTTCGGATAATAACCGCGCCTCTCGCACGTCAGATGACACTGGACGCCGAACTCGGCGAAAGCTGGAAGCGCGACCTGGGAGAGGTAGTCGATCGGCGGAGACCATTTGACGTCGGTTCCGCCCCGGACTGTCAGAACCGTTGGCGAATCGGCAAAGATCAGGGCTGGGAGGAGACACTCCATCAGAAGAGTGACGCTTCCTGCAGTCCCGATATCGACCTCGCGCCTTCCGCCTCGAACCTCTCCTGGCCGAAAGATTATCTCGGACGACCGCGGCCTTGCGCCCTCGATCTCAGCCTCTGAGACCTTCGCCATGGCCAGGATCGCCGTGACGTGCTGGGGCGATAAGCCCGGATTTCTCCTGCCAGCCCGTATCCTCGTTATCCGGACGGATTCGCCTGTGACCGCCGACAGGGCGACGGCGATCCGTACGATCTGGCCCCCGCCCTCGCCAAAGGACCCGTCTATCTCTATCATCCGACGTCAGCTTCAAACGAGACCTCGAACTCCTCGCACAACCCGACTATCCTTCTGGCGACCTCGTTCAAGAGGTCGACGGGGTCGACGTCCCTCGTCTTTAGCCGGAAGATAGGGTTTGTCATCATCGGAAACTTGGCGTCGTAGGTGGCAAGAAGGACTCGATCGTCCTCCAGAAGCTCCGTCCTGAGAAGGTTCAGGAGGGTGTGGCTCTCCCCCTCGAACTCCAGATGGAGCTCCTCGGAGGTCTTCTTGAGAATCTTTACGTTCATTTGATCATCCCCGTTCCGTAATCGGGGCTCACCTTTCGAGTCTCGACCTGCTGGCATTCGGGACAGACGAGCTTTTTTCCATCCAGCTTGAGGGGCGTCCCGCACCTTGTGCAGTAGGCTTTGACGACCCCCAGGTCCTCGTCGACGATTGAGAGGCTGATGGTGGGGTTTTCGTCTATCACCTTGGCCTTGACGATGTCCCGAAGGCCTAAGACCTGACGTATCTCCTTTACGTAGGAGCTCTTTACTCTGGATATGTGGATCAGGGCCTCGGTGTTTTGTATCGGCCTCGACTCGCACCCCCTCTTGAAGGCTAGCTGAAGGATCGCCAGGCTCTCTTTGAGGTCGGTGATCTGGCCGACGACGACGTCCCCCTTCTTCAGCTTCACGGGGGCGTTTGCCCTTGGAATGACTTTTGCAGACCTATCTTTGGCGTCGACCTTCGTCACCCCCGTGGTCGTGGCTCGAAGGTGCTCTCCTTTGACGTAGGTGCCTTCGCCGGGCAGAAACTCCTCTGCGGTGCCGACGACGTCACCGGGGATTACAAAATTGCATTGCATCTTATAGTTCACCTGCAAGATATCCGATATAGTTCTACCTCTATCATCTCGACGTCTTTGCTGTGAAACTGAAAGGACCTCTTCAGGGGAAAGGCTACTCTTTGGACCTCTTCGACCTTACAGGGTTCTACGAACCGTCTAATGAACTCTTCGCTTCCAGCGTTGTGGATCGAGTAGACGACCTCGCCGATCTCCGTCGCCTTTCGGAGGAAGGCCCGATCGCCACCACTACCTTTCTGGGCCCCAAAGGGCGGGTTCATCACCACCGTTGAGACGTTCTTGAGGCTGATGGTGGCGACGTCACCTCTCACAAACTCCACCTCGATCCCGAGACGGCGGGCGTTCTCTTCTGCCGTTTTGAGGGCAAGAGGGTCCAGCTCGACGCCCACTGACCTCGCCCCCAGGAGTGCAGCCCCTATGGCGAGGACCCCGGTCCCGCAGCCGAGATCGCAGACGGTCCCCTCCAGGTCTCCTCGCATCAAGGCCGAGTAGAGGAGATCTGAGGCGATTCCTGCTGGGGTGGAGTACTGTTCAAGCCTGGGGTTGGGGGCAGAAAACCCCTCCAGCCGTTCCAAGGTCATTTCGAGCTTTCGTTTCTTCATGGTTCGAGGGGACGGTTTGATCGGCAAAAGGGGCGGTCAACGAGGTCAGTCCGTCCCTCTCTGCCCCTGACCTATATGAAGTAGTGGGTCAGGTCGACGATCAGATAAAGGGAGACGAGGGCCAAAAAGAGCCTGAAACTTCTCAGGACGACGAACTGGAGAACGGCTCTGTGGGACTGTCTCTGAAGCCGGGGCGTTTTGAACTCGGTCCTTCCGGGGACGAGGTCGCCCAGATCCTCAACGAACCCCGAGACGAGCCTTGACGCCGATCTCAAAAGAGACCTGTGATGCTCCCCGACGAACGCAAACTCCCCGCATCCCTCCGCCATCTGGTGGTCGTCGTCGATACCTGATACGAGAGGAACTGAACTCTCGATAGGAGAGGCCGGTTTCGTCTCAACCTCGACGACGGGTTCGGGTCTCGGAGTTCCGATCAGGTCCGCTGGGCGATCCAAGGCTTCAGAGACTTCGAAGGCCCTTTCGGCTGGCGGGACGTCCTGGGAAGCGATGACCTCTTCGATGGGGCGGATCAACGGAGATCTCGACTCGGCCCTCCTCTCTCGAAACTCCTCATACTCCTGGATCAGCTCCCGAGCGTAGAGGGACTCGTCCTCCTTCGAGAAGGCGGGCGAGATCTCACCGTCCCCCCTGGGTTTGGCCCTCCCAGGCTCCTCCTCGACCATGGTCATGGACTCGTTCCAGGTCCTGACGACCTCAAGCCTGGACGCCTCCGTCAGGACCGACCTAGTCAGGACCCGGCCCATGAGGAGAAGTGAATTTTGATAGGTCTCCAGGAGAAGGCAGCTTTCCGTTCCGGATTTTGATATCTCTTCGAGCCTCGTCACCATCATGCGAGCCTCTCGGATCTGGAAGGGGTTTATAGTCCCAAGCTCCGGCGCCGCCAGCTCGAAGCTGCTCTCGGCGCGTTTGAGGTAGGCCATAGTCTCCGCAAGGTCCGTCGGCGATTCGTCCTTCAGTTTCGCCGTCATGAACTTCCCCAGGGTCTTGAAGGCGGGGAGGAGGTGTCCGCAGGCCTCTTGGCAGCCCCGACTAGCAGAGTCGAGCTGGAGGATCGCCTGGGAGAAGTGCTCCGTGGCGTCAGAGACGACGTCGAAGAGCTTCCAGGGCTCATCTCTGATGAGGGTGAGCCGCCATGACTCTTTCATCCCCATCATGCTCCTCCTCAGCGCTTCGACGGAGGGTTTCACCGAGTCGTCATCGGCCTTCGATAGGGCTTTGTTGAGGGCACTGACCCCCTTTTCTGCGAGCTCAATCGCCCTCTCAGGCTCGGCCTCCATCTCCATGATGACGAAAGCGGAGGCGAACTCGGCGATACCTGCCTCAACCTCCAGGTCTGGATGGCCTAGCCCCGGGGTTCCGGCGAGCTCGTGGAAACAGTCAGAGGCCCCAGCGTAGCTGTTTGACGCCTCGGTGAAGGTCTCTTCGGCGTCCTGACCCCCGGTGATCTGCTGGAGAGCCTGCTGGTGAAGGTCTCGACCCTGAACCTGCCGGACGAAAGAGAGGAGGCTTGTGGCGTTGGCTCTGACCGGCTGCATGCTTTTTCTGATCAGGTCCAGGCTCATTTCGAGATGGTCGGCGGCCAGATCGTAGTCGCCCCGGTCCAGGTAGAGGCGGCCCAAATTCGAGAGGACGACCCCAGCGTTGTGGTTCTGGCCGATGGCCTCGAAGATCTCCATGCTCTTGTTGTAGTAGCCTATGGCAGCGTCCCAGTCCCCCATATCGGCTTTGACCCGTCCCATCCGGTTCAGGATCCAGGCCACCTGCCTCTGATCGCCGAGCCCCTCAAACTCCGCCAGGCTCTTCTCGTAGCGCTGGAGAGCTAGGTCGAAGTCGCCGGTCTCGGCGTAGATCCGGCCGAGGCTGCCGTTCATCTGGGCGACGCCGAACTCGTCGTCGAGCTCTTTGAATAGATCGAGGCTTTTTCGACAGCTTTCGAGGGCCTTATCGTAATCCTGGCCGCTCCGATAGGCCGACGCCATGTTGCCGAGGACGTGAGCGAGGCTGCCGACGTCTCCGAGGGAGGAGAAGCCCTCAGCTGCCCGTTCGTAGTAGTGGAGGGCCCGACCGAGGTAGCCCTGTCGGGCGTGGACCTGGCCGAGGTTGTTGAGGAGGACGTATCTCAGGTGCTGGTCAGAGACGAGGTTGAGGGCCTTGTTGTAGCATCGAGCAGCGGTTCCCAGATGGCCCGCCAGCCTGCAGATGTCCCCTAGCCTTTTGATGTCGTAGATGTCGGAGAGGCAATTCAAGAGTTCGTGGCAGATATTATCGTCGATCTGGCCCTCTTCGAAGCTCTCCAGGAGGGCGGCCACCAGGTTTGCACAATCTCCGCTAATCGATTTTGGATCGATGGGACGAGAAAATCCGCCCCTCATGTAGGACTCGAATATCTCCTGGAGGACGACGAGCTGATCCATCGGATATCCATCAACTTTTATCTTTAAGTAGTTTCTGCGGGAATAATATATCTCGAATACGTTGAAGATATCCAGTTGAAGCGGATTAAACTGACTGGGCTCCTAAGAGATCTAACTCCACTGTCGGGACGGGTTCTCATAGTATCGAGGTTGCTAGAAACGGCATATAAGCGTCGTGTATTTAATCTCAAAAATGGGAAAGATATTATGATTCAAGAGAAAGTGGCTTACAAAGGTGGGGAGGCGGAAGGGTACATAATAGCCCTGGGGTCTGTAAATCTCGTGGTGGTGGTGGCGAAGAGGGGCCTTGTCGGCTGCGGAGCCTTCGATGTGGCGGCCCTGGAGAAGTTCGATTATCCGGCAGCGAGGGTGAAACCGACGCGAGGAGGCTCCATAGCCGACGTCGATGATCTCCTCTCCGGCGAGATAAAGGATGCCAACGCTGCGGCCGAAAAGCTCGGGATTAGGATAGGGATGAGCGGCAAAGAAGCCCTCGACCTCATGTGATCGGAAAAGGTGGTTTGCCCCATGGTCAGCCTAGAAGACGTCCGGAAGGCGGCACAGCTAATTGATGGCAAAGTCATCCGCACCCCCCTCGTCCGCTCGCCCACCTTCTCTCGGCTGACAAAAGCCGACGTCCGCCTGAAGCTAGAATGCCTCCAGATGGGCGGCTCTTTCAAGGTGAGGGGCGCTACATGCAAGGTCCTGAAGAGGCGAGAAGAGATCGGCCCCGCTGGCGTCATCGCCGCCTCCGCCGGAAACCATGCGCAAGGTGTCGCCCTGGCCGCCAAGGCCGCGGGGCTTCCGGCGACGATAGTGATGCCGGTCTGGGCCTCGATGGCAAAGCAGGAGGCTACCCGGAGCTACGGGGCTGAGGTGATCCTAGCGGGCGAGAGCCTCGCCGAGAGCATCTCCGTCGCCCAAAAGATGGCCGAGGACGGGAGATGCTTCATCCACCCCTACGACGACCCGGATATCATCGCCGGTCAGGGGACGATCGGCCTTGAGATCTTGGAGGATCTACCCGACCCCGACGTGGTGATCGTCCCCATCGGCGGTGGCGGCCTCATCGGCGGGATCGCATCGGCGATCAAGGCGGTCCGCCCCGAGACGAAGATCGTCGGCGTCCAGGCCGCGGCCTGCCCCTCAGCCCTCGAATCACTCCGGGCCGGAGAGAGGGTTCGCATCGAGGCGAAGAAGTCGATCGCCGACGGGATCACCGTCAAGCAGGTCGGAGAGACGGACTTTCCCATCATCAGAGAAAAAGTCGACGAGGTCGTCCTGGTGGAGGAAGAAGAGATCGCCTCGGCGGTCCTGGCCCTTCTGGAGAGAAAGAAGGTCCTGGCAGAGGGGGCGGGAGCCGCGCCCCTGGCGGCCCTCTTAAGCTCGAAGGTCTCAGTTCCGGAGGGGGGCAAGGTCGTTCTGGTGATCAGCGGAGGAAACCTCGATCCGCCCCTTCTGGAGAGGGTCATAAGGCAGGGGCTATTGAAGAATGGGAGGATTATGCGATTTTCGGCCTGCATCGAGGACGTTCCTGGATCCCTGGCCCGACTTCTGAGCCTCGTGGCGGAGAAAGGCGGAAACGTCCTCGCCATCCATCACGCTCGGGGAGGAAGAGACCTCTCCGTCTTCAGATCGAGGGTGGACCTGGAGGTGGAGACCCGGTCCTTCGACCAGATCGAGAAGATCAGGGTGGCTCTATTGGCCGCCGGGTACGAGATCTGGGTCAGGGTTTGATCTTCCGTCGTTTCGATCCTGACGAATCTTGTATATTCGACCTCAAACTCATTTTCCACTCCTCGGCACGAGACACTTCAGCCCGTCGCCAATCAGGTCCTCTCGCCCGGCGATCCGGAGCCCCTCCCGGACGAGCCCCCAGTTTCTTCTGTCCCGATACTGCAGGATCGCCCTCTGAATCTCCTTCTCGCGCTCCCGAGGGACGTGGACCGGCTTTCCGGAGAATGGGTCGATCCCCGAATGGTACATGCAGGTCGAGACGGTCATGGGCGTGGGGGTGAAGTCCTGGACCTGCTCGGAGTAGAGGCGGTGGTCTCGGATGTACTCTGCCAGTTCCACCATATCCTTTATCTCGCAGCCGGGATGGCCGGAGATGAAGTAGGGGACGAGGTACTGCTCTTTTCCCTCATCCCGGCTGAGGGACAGAAAACTCGCCTGAAACTCCTCCAGGACGGCTTTCGGTGGTTTGTGCATCGTCGCGAGGACCCGGTCTGAGACGTGCTCGGGCGCCACCTTCAGGTGGCCCGAGACGTGGTGGCGGCAAAGCTCGTCGAGGTACTCGGCGCCCGCCGGGGTCTTGTCGGCGAGGATCAGGTCGTGCCTGATCCCGGAGCTGACGAAGATCCGCTTGACTCCAGGAATCTCCCGGAGGCGACGGAGAAGCTCGACCTGCTGGCGGTGATCTGCTGCGAGGCTCGGACAGTCAGGACTGCAGAGCTTGTCGGCGCAGGCTCCGGCGGTCTTCCAGCGGCTGCAGACCATGCCATACATGTTGGCAGTGGGACCGCCCACGTCCTGGATGACGCCTTTAAACCCCGGCATCTTCGTCAGCCTTTCCACCTCACGCACCAAGGACTCGATTGATCTGCTCTGGATGATCCTCCCCTGGTGGTGGGTGAGGGCGCAGAAGGAGCAGGAGCCGAAGCAGCCCCGATGGGAGGTTATCGAGAACCTGACCGGCTCCAGGGCTGGAATCTCCTCTCGATAGGAGGGGTGAGCAGCCCTGCTGAATGGAAGCTCGTAGATTCGGTCCAGCTCCTCAGTCGTCATCGGCAGAGCCGGCGGGTTCTGGACGACGACGGTCTTGGGGTGGGGCTGGGCGATACTCCCGCCCCGGAAGGGATCCTGCTCGGAGTAGTGGAGGCGAAAGGCCTCGGCGTAAACCCGTCTATCCTTTGCCACCTCCTGAAATGAGGGGATCTCGACGAACCCCTGGTGGTCAAGAGACCTCCACTCCCCGACCTCCATCTTGACGGCGGTGCCTGGAACGTCTCTGATCTCTCCAACCTCCTCCCCCGCCTCCAGCCGGCGGGCGGTCTCGATAATCGGCCTCTCCCCCATCCCGTAAACCACAAGATTCGCCGGAGCGTCTGCCAGGATCGAGCCCCGGACCGAATCGGACCAGAAGTCGTAGTGAGCGAACCTCCGGAGGCTCGCCTCGATCCCGCCGAGGACGAGGGGCGTCTTCGGAAAGAGGGCGTGAACTTTGTTGGCGTAGACGATTGCGGCCCGATCGGGCCGGAGGAGTCTGCCGCCGGGGGAGTAGACGTCCCTTCTGCGCATCTTCTTGTTCGGCGAGTAGTTGTTGACCATCGAGTCGACATTTCCGGAGGCAACGCCGAAAAATAGCCTCGGCTCCCCGAGGGCGAGAAAGTCCTCGTCCCGCCTCCAGTCGGGCTGGGGTATGACGCCGACGGCATACCCCGCGTCTTGGAGGACCCGGCCGATGATACCGACACCGAAAGAGGGGTGATCTACGTATCCGTCCCCCGATACCAGGATCACGTCGAACCGGTCGATCCCCTCCCGCTTCGCCTCCTCCATCGATATGGGGAGGGGCGGCGAGCTCGCAGCTTGCCCCTTTCTTTCTTCCTTCCCCATCTTCCTTCTGCTCCTCTTCATCTACAGCCTCTCTTTGAGGTGGGGGAGAGAGAGGCCCGTCATCTCGTCGATCTCTCTTTTTGCTTCAAGCCCACAAAACTCAAAAACGATCGCCTCGACGACGAGGTAAGTCGTAGCCACCTTCCGAAGACAGCCGGTGAGAGCCCGATCGTCGTGCCCCGCCGAGGCGTGGAGGTGAACCGCAGGCTTGGCATCCTCTCCCGGATAGATCGTGGCGATGCCGAAGGTCTCCCAGGCCCCCTTTAGATCCTGGACGAAGGGCGGCCCCGGAGGAATCGTCGGCTCCTTCGGCCCCGCGATGAGCTTTCCTTCCCGGAGGGCTCCGAGAAAGTGGATCATGCCGGTGGAGACTTCCATCCTCTCCACAAACTTCTGGAGCGACCTTATCAGATCCTCGCCGTCCTCCAGCCTGAGAACGAAGACCCTGCCGAGCCGTCCTTCTGAGTACTGCATAATCCTCCTATGGAAGACGGACCATAATAAAACCTTGACCTTGGGTCGAGAGGGGGCCGAGGACCACTGATAGGTGGAGACCGTCGATCGACACCGTTATCTACTTGGAAACGATTTCCAGCCAAAAAGCACCTGACTTACCAGGGGCTTTCCAAAGAACATGTGGGGGATTTGTACGAGCAGAATTTCATCAGTACTCTTGCTATCTCTCTCTTGCGTCATCGCCCTCTCGGCGATCGGAGCAGGAGCCGTAGTGATAAACGAGGTGGAACTCAATCCACCTGGAAACGCCACCAAATGGGTCGAGCTTTACAACGGCGGTGATGAAGATGTCGACATCTCCGGTTGGGTCGTCACCATCACAAACCCACCCTGGAGCGGCATCATGCCGATCCCCGAGGGGACGGTCATACCGGCTGGAGGATACTACGTAGCTGAAGGTGAAGAAGGTTGGAGCCAGGACTACAACGGCACCGTGATCCTGAAAGATGCCGCTGGCATAAAAGTCGACGAGACTCACTTTATGGCCGACGAGAGCGACAGTGACTTCACCAACGGTCGATACCCCAACGGCAAGGACACCGATCAGAAGTCGGACTGGGTGCTCATGAAGGCCACACCGGGGGCCGAGAACGTCCTCAGCCTGAAGGCGTGAATCCGGGCAGATCGAACCTGCTTATTTTTGTCTGGTACCCCGCGGCTCTGCTGCGGGGTGCGCCGTCGCAACGTGACTACTTCTGCAGAATATGGCGCAACAATTGCGGCAGGTGCGAGGATTATTGTACAACCAAGATCTATCTATGAATTTGCATTTATCTTACTTAAATTATCTTCTACTGTATATGTTATTGATTCGTTCTCAGAACTTGAAGTTGCTGCATAGGCACAAGAGCACAAAATAATACACGCTACAGCTATAAACATAAGAAGGATATCGGTCCATTGTCATAAAATTCTGGGTTATTCTATTAGGGTTCTGGACAGGTCATGACCGGCTAGCTCTGACGGTTCGATTCTGTGGTTGGATTGTACAAATCATATCTAATTTATTTCACAATAAGGGCAGAATAGTGGACAAAACAGAAAACGTTATATCTACTGCTGCCCCGAAATTCTCTCATGGGCGAATACCTGGTCAGGTGTCTGGGCTGTGAGAGGGTGCAGCCGCCTCACGCTCACACCTGTCAAAACGACGATTCCCTCCTCAGAACTGAGTACGTCACAAAAAGGCTCAACCTGAGGGACGACCTTTCCGGTCTCTGGAAGTTCTACGACTGGCTGCCGGTGAAAGAGCCCCTGCGGGGAGCGGGGGAGAAGCCCGTAGCCTACCGGAGCGAGGGGCTGGCAAGGGAGCTGGGTCTTGATAACCTCTACGTCAGCTTCAGCGGCTACTGGCCCGAGAGGG
>Ga0116164_10000766_pt1 | contig 26293 bp, 19 predicted proteins | sample AD_UKC109_MetaG_FD_89888 | JGI IMG/M metagenome (GOLD analysis project Ga0116164, IMG submission 89888) | Active sludge microbial communities of municipal wastewater-treating anaerobic digesters from Hong Kong - AD_UKC109_MetaG | ecosystem: Engineered > Bioreactor > Anaerobic > Digestate... | reverse complement strand
TCGCCTGGATGACGCTTCTGGAGGACAGCGGCCTGATCAACACGCTGCTGCAAATGCTCGGCCTGCCGCACGTGCAGCTGATGTACAACGATACAGCGGTGCTGCTGGGCATGGTGTACAACTTCCTGCCGTTCATGGTCTTCCCCATCTATACGTCGCTCACCAAAATGGATTTTAGGCTCACGGAGGCCGCGCAGGACCTGGGCGCGGGTCCGACCTACACGTTCTGGAAGGTCACCGTGCCGCTCAGCATCCCCGGAGTGGTGTCCGGGATCACGATGGTATTCATGCCGTCCGTCACGACGTTCTTCATCCCCCGGATACTCGGCGGCGGCAACACGATGATGTTCGGCGATCTGATTGAAAACCGCTTCCTGACGGAGGGCAACTGGAACCTCGGCAGCGCGCTGAGCCTGGTGATGATGGCGCTGATCCTGATCAGCCTTGGGATTCTCCGCCGCGCCGATCCCGAGGGAGAAGGGAGCGGCATCGTATGAGCAAAGTAATCAAGCGCGTCTACCTGGCGCTGGTTCTCCTCTTCCTCTATATCCCGATCGTCGTGCTGATCTTCTACAGCTTCAACGCGGGCAAGAGCCGGGCCAAATGGGAAGGCTTTTCGCTGCACTGGTACGCGGATTTGTTCCATGATGCCGCCATCCTCAAGGCGCTGTACGTCACGCTGTCCGTCGCCGTGATCGCCGCGATCGTCGCCACCGTTCTGGGCACGCTGGCCGCGATCGGCATCCAGGCCATGCGCAAGCGGCCGCAGGGCCTGATGATGACGATGACGACCCTGCCCATGACCATGCCCGATATCGTCACCGGTATCTCGCTGATGATCCTGTTCACGTTTTCCAAAATCGAGCGCGGGTACGTAACCATGCTGCTTGCGCACATCACATTCAACACGCCGTACGTGATCCTGTCCGTAATGCCAAAGCTCAAGCAAATGAACAAGTTTTCCTACGAAGCCGCGCTGGACCTTGGCGCGACGCCCTCCTACGCGCTGCTGCACGTGATCCTGCCGGAGATCGTGCCCGGGATCATTACGGGCTTTCTGCTGGCGTTTACCCTGTCGCTGGACGACTTTGTCATCAGTTATTTCACCACAAGCCCGATGGTGCAAAACCTGTCCACGCTGATCTATTCCAAGGCGCGCATCGGCATCGAGCCGACGCTGAACGCGCTGAGCGCGCTGATGTTCCTGGCCCTTTTGACGCTGCTGCTGCTGATCAACCACCGCGCGGCGCGCGCCGAACAACGATGAAATAAACGCATCGCGTTTATATACTATGGATTTGGAGGAGTACCCCCATGAAAAAAGCTGTTTTCTCTCTGCTGGTCGCGCTTATTCTCTGCGTTTCGGGAACAGGCTTTGCGCAGGGCGTTGTGAACGTCTTCAACTGGGAAGACTATATCAACGAGGATGTTCTGGACATGTTCGAGGAAGAGACCGGCATCAAGGTCAACATGATGAATTTCACCACCAACGAGGACATGCTGGTCAAATTCCGCAATTCGCCGCAGTCCTTCGACGTCGTATTTCCTTCGGATTATGCGATCGAGCGGCTGATCAGCGAGGACCTGCTTGCCGAAATCGATTTTGCCAACGTTCCCAACTTCTCCTATATCGACGAAAATCTCGTCAACCCGGATTACGATCCCGAAAACAAGTTCAGCGTTCCCTATATGTGGGGCACCGTGGGCATTCTCTACAACACCACCATGGTATCGGAGCCGATCACAAGCTGGAGCTCGCTGTTTGATCCCCAATACCAGAAGAACGTATTCATGCTCGATTCCGCCCGCGATACCATCGGCGTGGTGCTCAAGTATCTGGGATACTCCATGAACACACGCAATCCGCTGGAGCTCTACGAGGCCAAGGACGTGCTGATCAAGCAAAAGCAGGACGGCATCGTGAAGGCCTATCAGGTGGACGAAACCAAGGACAAGATGGTCGCAGGCGAGGCCGCGCTGGCTGTGATGTGGAGCGGCGACGCCCAGTATGCTATCGAGCTCAATCCCGATCTCACCTACGTGGTGCCCGAGGAAGGCTCCAACATCTGGGTGGACGGCATGGTTATCCCCAAGGCAGCCAAGAACAAGGAGAACGCCGAGGCCTTTATCAATTTCCTCTGCCGCCCGGATATCGCCATGATGAACTGCGAAGAGATCTGGTATTCCTCTCCCAACACCGCCGCAGTGGAGATGATGGGCGAAGACTATACCGATAATCCCACGTTAAATCCGCCGGCGGATGTTGTAGCGAACTGCGAGGTTTTTCTGGATATTCAGGATTTCATTCAGGTGTACAACACCGTTTGGCTTGAGGTAAAAAGCGCGTCCGCGAATTAGCGAAAACCCTTGATTTATTTTCGTTTCCCGTGAGGTTGAGTTTTGGCATTGCCTATGCTATGCTGGAACCAACCTCATTCTTTATAGAAAGTTCTCATGCGGGAGGAACGCACATGCAATACGGATATTTCGACGAAAACGCGCGGGAATACGCCATCACAAACCCCAACACGCCCTTCCCCTGGACGAACTACCTGGGTTCTCCGGAGTACGGCGCAATCATCACCGTAAACGCGGGCGGGTACAGCTTTGTGAAGTCCGGCGCAATGGGCCGGATTCTCCGCTATACCTTCAACCAGTTCGACGAGCCCGGACGGTATCTCTACCTGCGCGATCAGAAAACGGGAGATTTCTGGAGCGCGTCGTGGAAGCCCGTTGCCAAGCCGCTGGAGGAGTATAAAACCGTATGCCGTTTCGGTATGGGCTATGCCGCGTTTGACAGCGAGTACGCGGGTATCCGTTCCCTCGCACAGTATTACGTTCCGCTGAACGAGACGTACGAGGTCTGGAGCATGACCGTTGAAAATCATTCGGAACGGGATCGCACGCTATCCGCCTTCGGGTACTGCGAGCTGAGCAACGAAAGCAACTACGAGCAGGATCTTGTGAACCTGCAATACACGCAGTTCATCAGCCGCACCGAGCAGATCGGCAACTGTATTTTGCAGCATATCAACGAATACTGCCCGCAGGCCGATACGCGCTTCTTCGCGCTCGCGGGCGGAAACGTGGAAAGCTGCACGGGCAGGCGCGAGGCCTTCCTCGGCAGGAACCGCTTTCAGGCGCCGCAGGCGGTCATCGACGGTCGCTGCGACAACAGCCATTGCTACAATGGTAACCCGTGCGGAGCCATCCAGACCGCGTTCACGCTGCGTGCCGGTGAATCCAAAACGCTGGTATTTCTGCTGGGGAACAAGGGAATCGCGGACGCGCGGCAGATCACGGCGCGGTATGACGCGGATGCGAAGTCTGCGGTCGATACGGAATTGGCCGTCCTGAAAGCCTATTGGCATACCAAGCTGAATCATCTGAAAATCCACACGCCAAGCGCGGAGTTCAACGCGATGGTCAACACGTGGAACGCGTTCCAGTGCTTTATCACCGTGGTGTGGAGCCGCGCCGCCTCGCTGTATTACTGCGGCCAGCGCAACGGCTTTGGTTACCGCGATACCGTGCAGGATATTCAGGGGATCATCCACCTCGACCCCGCCATGGCAAAGGATCGGCTTCGGTTTATGCTCTCCGGCCAGGTGAGCACCGGCGCGGGCCTGCCGCTGGTGAAATACACGCACAACCCCGGCCACGAAAACACGCCGGACGACGAGAGCTACCGCAAGGAAACAGGCCACTCGGCATTCCGCGCAGATGACGCGCTGTGGCTGTTCCCCACGGTGTATAAGTACATCGCGGAAACGGGCGATACCGCGTTCCTCGGCGACGTAATCCCTTACGCCGATATGGGAGAGGATACGGTGCTGGATCACCTCAAGCAGGCCATCCAGTTCAGCATGGATCATATAGGGCCGCACGGCATGCCCGCCGGACTGCACGCGGACTGGAACGATTGCCTGAAGCTCGGCAAGCAGGGCGAGAGCGTGTTCGTCGCCTTCCAGCTCTACTATGCAATGCAGCTTCTGAGTCAGCTGGTGCGTGACGACCTGAAATACTCCAAATACCTGCAAGCGCAAAGCGAGAAACTCAAGCAGATTATCGACGACAACTGTCTGGAGGACGACCGCTATATCCGCGGCTTCCGTGAAAACGGCGACGTGATCGGCTCGAAGGCGGACGACGAGGCGTCCATGTGGCTGAATCCCCAGAGCTGGGCGGTGATCTCCGGCTGCGCCAGAGGCGAACGCGGCGAAACTGTCATGCAGACGGCCTGCGACAAGCTCAACACGCAGTACGGCGTGCGGGTGATGGCGCCGCCTTATCGCAGGGAAGCCTTCGACGGCGCCGCGATGATCCTGTTCAACCCGGGCACCAAGGAGAACGGATCGATCTTCTGCCAGCCGCAGGGCTGGGCCATCTTTGCCGAAGCGCTGCTGGGGCACGGCAACCGCGCCTTCCAATACTTCTCCGAATCCTCCCCCGCGAGCTTCAATACCAATGCGGATGTGCGCGTCATCGAGCCCTATGCACACGGCCAATTTATCGAGAGCGTGGAATCGCCGTACTTCGGCCGCTGCCACGTACACTGGCTGACCGGAACGGCTACCACGGTCATGGTCGGCTGCGTGGAAGGCATTCTGGGCCTGCGTCCGACGCCGGAGGGCATTAATATCTCTCCCTCCATTCCGTCCGCCTGGGACGGCTTCACCATGGAGAAGGCGTACCGCGGAAAAACGCTGCATATCAAAATCAACAATCCCGATCATCACGAAAGCGGTGTGAAAGCCATGACGGTTAACGGCAGGCAGCACGCCGCGGGCCTGATCCTTTTCAGCGAATTGGAAGACGAAAACGAAATTGTCATTACGCTGTAAAGCCTGAACCACTTCCGGACAAAAGATAATATGCCTGTTAACTGACCTGCCGCTTATTGCGCGGCAGGTTTTTACTGTCCCCTGTTGACATGCGTTCCTTCCGGATTTATAATACATATGTACATATGCTCATATATGGAGATGATTGAATGCCTGATCAGAATCAACAGCCATGCTGCGACCTGCTTTACACCCGGCCGGATATCGCGGATCACGTCGAGAAATCCATGCCGGGCGAGGATACGCTGTTCGAGCTCAGCGAGCTGTTTAAAACCTTCGGGGACTCCACACGTATCCGTATCCTGTTTTGCCTGTTCATTGACGAGATGTGCGTGTGCGATATCGCAAACCTGCTCAGCATGTCGCAAAGCGCGATCTCACATCAATTGGCCCTGCTCAAACGCCAGAAGCTCATCAAGGCCAGGCGGAACGGCAAGGCGATCTTCTACTCCCTCGCGGACGATCATGTGCGCACGATCATCGACCAGGGACTCGAACACGTGAACGAATAGGAGATTCTCATGAAAAAATACTTTCACATCAGTGATCTGGATTGCGTCATCTGCGCAAACGCGCTGGAGAAAAAGCTCGACACCATAACGGGCGTAAAACACGTGTCGATTAACTATTTTCTCCAGCAGCTTACGCTGGAAGCCGACGATGCGGAATTTTACGCAATCCTGAAGCGCGTCCGCCGCGCGGTCGATCATTCGATCCCTGGAGCAATTTTAACATAAAATCTTAACTTGGAGAGACCATGATGAAACGCATGATTGGATTCATTATCATTGCATCCATTTTATTCTTAACCGCCGTTGTGCTGCCTTACCCTGTCGTGAAGATGGTTCTCTATTTAACGGCTTACGCGGTGGTCGGCTGGGATATCCTCTGGAAGGCCGTACGCAACCTTATACGCGGCAACGTGTTTGATGAAAACTTTCTCATGTCCGTCGCCACCGTCGGCGCGTTGGTCCTCGGCGAGTATCCCGAGGCCGTCGCCGTGATGCTGCTGTATCAGATCGGCGAATATTTTCAAAAGCGCGCGCTCCAAAACAGCCGCAGGTCGATCGCCGCATTGATGGATATCCGCCCCGATACAGCCAATCTGGAGAAGGACGGCAAGGTGCTTTCCGTCTCTCCCGACACCGTCACGGTCGGGGATATCGTGCTTATAAAGCCCGGCGAGCGCGTGCCGCTGGACGGCGTCATTGTAGAAGGCAGCTCCACGCTGGATATCTCCGCGCTGACCGGCGAAAGCCTGCCGCGGGAGGCTGACGCCGGGGATGACATCGTTTCGGGCTGTATCAACCTCACCGGCGTTTTGCGCGTATCCGTCACCAAAACGGCGCAGAATTCCACGGTCGTAAAAATACTGGAGCTCGTGGAGCATGCGGCGCAGAAGAAGGCGCACCCGGAAGCGTTCATCACGCGGTTTGCCCGTGTCTACACGCCGGTTGTCTGCGCGGCCGCACTGCTGCTTGCGTTCGTTCCGCCGTTGTTCTTTGCGCAGGACTTACGCGTATGGGCGGAGCGCGCGCTGAGCTTCCTGGTTGTATCCTGTCCCTGCGCGCTGGTGATCTCCGTACCGCTGACGTTCTTCGGCGCGATCGGCGGCGCATCCAAAAACGGGATTTTAGTCAAGGGCAGCAACTATCTGGAGCTGCTTTCGAAGGCGGATACCGTCGTGTTCGACAAAACCGGAACGCTCACCGAGGGGATCTTCCGCGTAACGAGCATTCACCCGCAAAACCTCCCCCCGGAAGAGCTGCTGCGCCTCGCCGCGACGCTGGAAAGCTTCTCCACACATCCCATCGCCCAGTCCATCCGCACCCATAATCATCTGCCCGTCGAACCCGATACGCTGACCAGCATCAAGGAATTGCAGGGATACGGACGTTCGGCGCAGAATCAGGGGCATCAGTACCTCATCGGCAATCAGACGCTGATGGAGGAGCATAACATCGCATTCCCCTATTGTCCGCATTCCGGCGTGGTTGTACATCTGGCGGAGGACGACCGTTACCTCGGTCATATTGCAATCTCCGACGAGATAAAAGCGACCTCGAAGGAGGCGATCACCGCCCTGCGCGCCGAAGGCGTTCGCCATACCGTATTACTGACCGGCGACCGGAAGGATATTGCCGAACAGACCGGCAAGGATTTGGGGCTTGATCAGGTATACGCCGGTCTTCTTCCCGCGGATAAGGTCAAGCACGTCGAACGGCTGCTCGCCGAAAATCACAGCGGCACGCTGGTGTTCGCAGGCGACGGCATCAACGACGCGCCCGTGCTGGCACGCGCCGATATCGGCGTTGCGATGGGCGCGCTGGGCAGCGACGCGGCTGTGGAAGCGGCGGATATCGTGCTGATGGACGACGATCCCCGTAAGCTTGCCCTTGCCATCCGGCTTGCGAAGCGAACGCTTGCCATCGCGCGACAGAATATTGGTTTTGCGCTGATCGTGAAAGCCGCCGTGCTTGTTCTGGCCGGGATTGGTCTCGCCGATATGTGGATGGCCGTGTTCGCGGATGTCGGCGTAAGCATGATCGACATTCTGAACGCGACCCGCACCTTGCGGACGAAAGCGCTGTCAACCGCTCCTAATCTCCCCGAAAGGCAGGAATACCGATGATCGCATGCTATAAGGATTTTCTGGATACGCTGTTCAAGATCGGGTTTTCCATGGGCGGCGGCAACGACGAGGGCATTCTCTCCATCGTCAACTGGTCCTGGAACGAAACGCCGCCCTATGAAACGCCGGTGCGATGGCACACCGGCGATCCAAATACCGATCCCTGGGAGTGGCGCATGCGCGTGCTGGAAGAGCGAAACGATATCGCCTATTCCAAGCTGTTCTTCAAAAAGAGCGGTTACATCACGGCGGAATGGTTTCCCAATTTCCTGGCGGTGCGCAGGAAAAACCAAAGCTTTGCGGAGGCCTATCTGGACGGCACGCTCAGCCACGGGGCAAAGCAGATTTATGATGTGATTGCGGAGCACGGCGCTATACCGCTGCACGAGCTGAAATCACTTTCCGGTTTGAACGGCAAGGAGCATAAGTCGCGCTTTGACGCTGCGCTGACGGAGCTGCAGATGCGGCTGTTCATCACCATGTGCGCGCGAAAGCAGAAGCAGTCGCAATCGGGAGAAAGCTACGGCTGGTTTTCCACGGTTTTCTGCCCCGTGGAGCAATTCTTTCCGAAATCCGTATTTGAAAAAGCGGCCGCCCTCCATCAGGAGGAAGCCGCTGCCGCGATCCGTAATCAGGTTTTGCGGTTTAATCCGCAGGCGAACGCAAAGAAAATCGAGAAATTTATCCGCGGGTAGATCGGGCAATATTCAGACAGTCTTCATCAGCCGATCAACCGCCTCCACAATCTCCGGCAGCTTGTCGGAGATTGTGCATACATGCGGCGCGTTCTGCAGGATCAGCCTTTCCTTCGTCCTGCTCCGCGCCTCCTTCAGGATGATATCCGCGCTTTGCGGCGATACCGTTTGGTCCGCCAGGCTCTGCACGGCAAGCAACGGACAGGTGATCTGCGGCAGGCTCTTTTCCGCAAGCCTTGTGAGGCGGTACAGGTCCGTGCCTTTTTGCGTGGGAAACCCTGTGTAGTTCAGATCGTACCGCTGGTCCAAAAGCCGTTTTCTGTTTTCGTCTTCCTTCCAGGAGATACGCTTCACAAACAGGCCGATCGCTGCGGAAAGCGGCAGCAGACGGTTGGACGCGGGCAGCGGCGCCGAGATGGAAACGCAAGCGTCCACCTTCCGGCGGCTTGCCAAAATCAATGAGAGCAGCGCGCCCATCGAAAGCCCGCAGGCGGCCACCGTTTGGCAGTGCATCCGCATATGGGATACCGCGTCCAGCGCGGCCTGCAGCCACTCGCGGCTCCCGACTGCGGCCATTTCCGCCTCCGAGGTCGCGTGACCAGGCAGATTGACGCCCATCACCGTATATCCGCGATCGTACAGTGCGTCGCCAAGCGGCCGCATATGCGCCACGCTGCCCGTGAAGCCGTGAAGCAACACGATGCCCTTCTCCCCGGCTTTACGGAAGAACGGCTTGCATTCGTCGACGTTGAAATAGAACGGATCCCGCGGCTCCATCGGCTTACCCGCTGATGTTGTTGATGTCGTCCTTCTGGCCGAGCACCAACAGGATATCGCCGGTTTCAAATACGGCGTCCGGAGACGGCGACACGATAAACTGCCCGTCGCGCTGGATCGCCAGAATACTGATGCCATACTTCCGGCGGACGTCGATCTCGATAATGGAGCTGCCGACCCACTTGGACGGCAGGATAATTTCGATCAGCCGGTAATCGCCGCTGAATTCCATCATTTCCAGCACGTTTGGAGTCACCAGGGATTTGGCGACGCGCACGCCCATATCGCGCTCCGGAAACACCACACGGTCCACGCCGATTTTACGGAGTACCTTGGCGTGGATTTCGTCCGTCGCTTTGGCGATTAAATACGGCACGCCCATTTCCTTGATGATGACGCAGACCAAAATGCTGTCGCGCAGGTTTTTGCCGATGGATACGATCACAGCGTCAAAATTACGTACGCCAAGCTCCTGTAGCGCGGCCTCGTCCGTCGCGTCGATCTGCACGGCCTGCGTAACGTACGGCGCGATCGCCTCCACCAGATCCGCGTCGGAATCAACGGCGAGCACTTCGTGTCCCATTTCGTGCAATGCCTTGGCCAGGCTGCTGCCGAACAGCCCCATGCCCAGCACCATAAATTGTTTCGATTTGCCTTTCATCGCGGGTATCCTCCTCAACCGATCATCGGTTTATCTTCAGGAAAGTGCAGGCGGTTTTTCGCATTGTGCTCCATTTTGTTTGCCAATGCGAACGCCAGCGTCAGCGGGCCTACACGCCCGAAAAACATCACGGGGATCAGGAACATCTGGGAAAACCTGCTGAGCATCTGCGTGTTCACCGTGGACAATCCGACGGTTGCAAACGCCGAGGTCGATTCAAACAACAGATCGATCATCTTCAGATCGGATCCCCGTTCCGACAGGGACAGCGCGCATGCGCAGACGATTACGATAAACAGGCTGATCAACACAATCGTCAGTGCGCGCTTGAAAACGTTGGCCGAGATTTGTTTTCCGAATACCACCACGGAATCGTGCGCGCGGACGATGCTGAATGTCAGCAGCACAAGCACGCCGATGGTCGTCGTTTTCACGCCGCCGCCGGTGGATGCGGGCGACGCGCCGATGAACATGAAGATAATCCCGATCAGCTTGGAGCTGTCCGTAAGCGCCGCCTGACTGACCGTGGAAAATCCGGCGGTACGGAACGTGACCGATTGGAAGAACCCGTTCATCAGCTTTTCAGAAAACGTCATTTCCCCCAGCGTCCCGGGATTATCCCATTCAAAGGATACGGTAATCAAAAATCCCAGTACAAGCAGCGTCGCCGTAATCACAAGCACCAGCTTGGTATGCAGCGAGAATTTTGCAAACCGCATCCGGTTCTGATAGATTTCCAGCAGGACGAAGAACCCGAGCCCGCCGAGGATGATCAGCACCGAAATGGTCATCACAACAAGCGAATCGTTTCGGAATTGCGAAATGCTTCTGAAACCGCCGAATAAATCGAACCCTGCGTTGCAAAACGCGCTGACCGAGTGGAAAATACTGTTTTCAATGCCCTTCGCCAAGCCGTATTTCGGAACAAACCGGATGCTCAGCACAACCGCGCCGATGAACTCGATAATCCCGGCCATCAGCGTGAACCACTTGATCAGCCGAATCAAGCCGGAAAGCCCCGTGGTGTTCATCGATTCCCGGATCAGCACGCGGTTGCGCAGCGATATCCGCCTGCCCAGCGCGATCATCACCAGCGTAGCGAAGATCATCAGGCCCAGGCCGCCGATCTGGATCAGTACCAGAATAATGATCCTGCCAAACAGGGTAAACGCGGTGCCGGTATCCAAAACGACCAATCCCGTAACGCAGACGGCGGATGTGGCGGTAAAAAGCGCTTCATGTATGCCGATGGTTCTTCTGGTGACCGATGCGATCGGCAGGGATAAAAGAACGGTGCCGATCAGAATTAAACAGAAGAACCCAAGCACCAATACACGTTCGGGCCGAATGGATCGCCTGGAAAGAACATCCGTGGGGGTTGGTGAATGCACCCGTCGTATCATTGCGCACCTCTAAGATTCAAACATTTTGCTCAGGACGGAAAGATCGATCCCGGGTTGTTCCCGCAGCAGATCGTACAGCTTGCGGAGGATGATCCTGTTTCCGCCTTCCACATCGCTCTCCACGTTCAGCGGCATTACGGGATCATGAACGGAGAGCCTGAGCAAAAACCACCCGTTATCCGTTCCGTCTTTCAAATCGAAGCTGACGCGTACCCCTTCGCGGTTGTCCGGCGCAATATGCCAGCCGTCCAGCCTTTCCGCTTCCCGCAGCACGCACCCGATTACGTGATTGCCGATATTCCGGAAATCCAAATCCAGGATTTTCAGCCGGTATTCCGCACTCTCGGCCGGTTCCTTTAAATCCGCAATCAGCGAGGACAGCGTTTGATTCTGCCGTTTCAACTGCATGGCGCGGATGATCAGATACGTAACCAGGTACATGCCGTCGTCCAGAAACCGGTTCTCGCGCATCGCGGCATGACCGCTCGTTTCGATGGCAAGCGGACAATCGATCCCCGCTTCGTTCAGGCGAACGGCCTCGTCGATCACGTTTCTATATCCGCGCTTATACCGGTAGTGGATTCCGCCGGACCGGCGGATGAACGCGGCCAACCCGGAAGACGTTACGGAATCGGTTACGATGGTCGCCCCCGGATGTTTCTCCAGCAGAATGGCGCTGATGAGCGCAATCAGCCGATTGCGGTTGATCTCCCTGCCGTCCGCGTCCACGATGGCCGCGCGGTCGCAGTCCGTATCGAATATAACGCCAAGATCGGCGCCGGCCTTTCGTACGGCTTGGGATACCGAGTCCATCGCCTCTTTGTTTTCCGGGTTCGGAACATGGTTTGGAAACATACCGTCCGGCTCCAGAAATTGGCTGCCGTCCGTGCAGGCGCCAAGGGAGTTCAGCATATCGGCATAAAAGCCACCCGCTCCGTTGCCCGGATCCACCACGACGTGCAAACCGCTTAAGGGCTGATCGCCGCCGGACGGGAGCCCGTTTCGGATCATCGACGACAGCAATTCCCGATAAACCGGAATGAACGGATAGGATTCGATCTCTGCGGTCTCACCCGACAGTGTTAAATTGGAATTGGCCAGTTTGATTACCCGATCCAGATCCGCATAGCCAAGCCCGCCCCGCTCGGTGAAAAATTTCATGCCGTTAATGTTCCAGGGGTGATGGCTGGCCGTGATCATAATAGACCCTGTCGGCCTGAAATCGGGCGACAGAATCGCCATATACATGGACGGCGTTGTGCACATGCCGCAGTCGTACGCCTTTGCGCCCGCGGCCGCAATTCCTTCGCAGGCGGCAGCAAGCAGGGAAGGGCCGGTAATCCTGGAATCGCGTCCCACCGCAACGGAAACCTTCCGTATGGATATACCGTTCTGCTCCGCGATGTATTGCGCAAACGCAGCGCCAAGCTGTTTTACAACCGAGACCGTTAATACGGTTCCGTCGCCGGTCGCAACCCCTCTGATATCCGATCCGCTCTTCAAAGCCTGGAGTTCCATGCGTTCTCCCTTCGTGTGCCGTGTGACAACAATAATTATGCGTCGAGCGCCGCCATGCCGATATCCGCCAATTCCCGAAACAGGAGATACAAAGGCTTCAGCTGCAGATAATCCTGCCTGCAAAGCTGTGCGATCCGGCCGCTATAGGCCTCGCTGAGAGAAACGCCCGTCCTGCTTACGTAAAGCGATTTGCGCGGATACAGCGTTTGCAGCGCCAAGGGAACGTTTTCCGGAATTTTCATTCGGCGATATGCCTCGCCCTCAACCAGAAAACGATCGTCCGGGATCCCCGCCTGTCTAAAAGCGTCCAGCACTTTGGATGGCTTCGTTTCGATCATGTTGCGCAGCGCGTTCATCGCCGGCCTGTTCGCGCCCCAAAATCCGAGTCCCCAGTTTACGGTATCGGGTGAAAGCTCAAACCAATACATCACGGTATTATCCCGCGGCTCCCCCGCCCGCTTGAACAGCAGCCAAAGATGATCCCGGTAGGGAGATTTATCCTTGGTAAACCTCGTATCCCTCCGGATTCTCGCCAGGCATTTTTCGGGTCGTAGCTCGAAATCGTCCGCGATCCGCTCCATGGTCGGCGCCATCGTTTGGATAAACTGAAAAAAAGGCTTTTTCACATAAGCCTCATATTCATCCCTATGCGCGTTGAAATAAGAAGCATCGTTGTGAAATCGAAGTCCCAGAAAGAAGCGAATCGTTTCCTCCGGGAAACCGTCAAACATCGTGCTCATCCCCCCAATACGAAGACATCAGGACCTATGCACATAAAACAACCAGCGACATCAGGCTGTGCTGCCGATGCGGCCCGCATAACAACGACACGAAAGATCCTAGGAGGGATCTTCCGTGTGATTGTCCTGCGCCGGTGCACCGTCCGAATCCGCATCGTCATTATGCCGCGCATAGGGAGAAACTCTGCTGCCTCGCCTCTGGTACGGGCTTTCTTCCTGATAGCGGTTCCTCTGCGGATCCGTATCCCAGACAGGATCGTCCTGATTGTATTGCGAATCGTTCGATTGTGGATATTGCTCCGGCTGTTCGTCCTGCTTTGCGTCTCTTCCGGCAATCTGATAAGCGTTGCGCACATATTTCATATGCGGTAATTCATCGTCGGATAAATATTCCTCGTCGCCCTTTTGCGTGGCGGCATACGGTTCTTCTTCCTCTTCCTCCGGGGCAGGCTGCGCCTGCTGCTGCGGCTGTTCATCCGCCGGCAGTATATAGTCGCGGTGGTTGGAGCGCTCCAGATGGTCCACGGCGTTTTCCGACGTTTTCCGCAGGTCGATCCTTTTCTTGGTGGCGATCAGCAGAATCACCAGCGCGATGATCAGCAGGGCAAATCCGGCGATCATCAGCGGATAGAAGAAGGTACGGATCAGTTTTGGCAGCGTTCCGATATCCGGATCGCTGATCTTGGGGTAGGTCGCCTTTACGAACGTGGGCTCCGGCGTGGCGGTTATTCTCGGATCGGGGGTAATCGGCGCCGGCGTAGGCGTAAGGAAAGCGATTTGCAATACGTTGCTTTCAAACGTCATGGTGTTTTCCAGCGTGTCCTTCGCCTCGGCGCTGAACTGGTACTTGCCCGCCATATTCAGCGTTACGTCACGGGAAAAGGTTCTGCTTTCCCCTGCCGGAATGGTTGAGAATGTCGTGATTTCCGTATTCGCCTGATAGATCGTTACGTCGGACGCCGCCACTGTGCTGTTATTGAGTACGGTAACGGTAAACCGTACGATCTCGTCCGTTGAATAGACTTCCAGTTTATTGGAAGAAAGCGTTATTTCCAGGTTCAGCGCCTGATCCGGATCCACGGCGATCAGGTTCAGCACGTTGCTGAGGAAGCTGCTCTCCACGCCTGTGTTATCGGTAGCAAACACCTCAAACTGGAAATCGGTGGTTTGCGTCAGCGTAATTTCCTTTTCCAGCGTCAGCGTTTCACCCGCGGGCAGCGTTTGGTTGGTAAACACGTCTCCAAGCGTTGGATCCGTTACACGGACGTCCGTGTAATCAATATTGCCGGTATTTTCCACTTTCAGCGTCAGCTTGATGGTACCGTTCATCAGCACGCCTTTGGAATCGGAGGAAAGGGTTGCGACCACGTTCGTTTCTCCAAACAGGATCACCTGCGGGTCCACGGTATAGGTTTGCTCCTCCGTTCCGTCGGCGATGGTATAGGTAAACGCAGCCTCGCTGGTGAGGTCTTTCTTGCCCATAACCACCGGCAGCTTGACCTGCGCGGTTTCGCCCGCTTTCAACTCCGGGATAATCGACAGCTTATCCGCGAGAATATCCTTATTCTCCGTCAGCGTCAGGTTCATAATGGAAACGTTGCCTTCGTTTGCGATATCATAAATCACATTCACGGTTTGGCCTTCGCGCGCCGTTTCCGGAATGATGGTACGCGTTACGGTGATTTTACTGGTAAAGTCATTTTTTTCAATTTCGCCGCGTATCGGCTGGCTTTGCGATTTGCTGTTGCCGTCTTCATCCACAATGGTATATTTGGCAAAGAAAACAATCTGCCCGTTTTCCAGCGTACGCTGGTTCACGCTCCACGTACCGGTCCAAACTTTCGTCTCGCCCGCTTTCAGCGTGACGGAACCGTCATCGCCGAAGCCTGTGACAACCTGGCTGGTCGGGTCGAACAGAGTCAGCGGTTTTTCCATATCCGTATCGCCGGAATTCGATATCGTGATCGTGATCGTAACATCCCCGGGTTCGGAAAGAGACGATGGGGAAACCTCCATCGTGCAGACGATCGGATCGGTGGTGGCCGCCAACGAAAATGCACAGAAAGCAAGTATCGCTGTTAACAGGAGCGCAAAAGCGAGCAATCTCTTTTTCATGACAATTCCGGACGTTCAGCGGTACGTCCTGCCTCCCTTCGGCGGTTTAAGCCGGGATCGGTCATTGTGTAACAGTATATCCTCATAAACGTCATCGGAAAGCTGCAATCCACGCGTTGCCGTTGCTTGCTGTAAATCCCGAAAACGATCCATGAAGACTTATGCATATTGTAGTTCATAAGGGATACCGTGTCAAGCGCATGCGGGCTTATGCATTGTATCGCAAGCCTTTCTTCCATTCGGTTGCGAGCAATCCCGCGCTTGCGATTCCGGTACGCCTGGTTTTCCAGTTGCTTTCAAATGGCGAAAGCGTATGGTATAATCACCTTGCAATTGAACGACGTTTCATCGGAGGGGTTTCATTGTATCAGCCGCCCAATCAATTCTCCAACCGATATGAGCCCGATCCCGACGCCGCATACGGACCGCCGTACGACGACGAGTATGACGAGTATTCCGCCTCTCCCGAGCCGGAAAAGAAGTTCACCATCTTTAAACCGCGGCGCGCAAGGCCGAATTTCATCTTCTCGGTATTGGTCAACGCGGTGCGGATCGCCCTTGTTTTAATATTCCTTGCCGCGCTGGCTGCCGTCGGCGCGGTTATCGGCATCGGCAAAGCCTATGTGGGCACGGCGCCGACGCTGGATCTGGCGCTTTTAAGCGATCAGGACAAGACCAGCTTTATCTACGATTCGGACGGAACGCTGATCACCGATTACAAAGGCACCGAAAACCGCGTGATGGTCAATATCAATCAGATCCCCGAAGAGCTTCAGTACGCTTTTATCGCAATTGAGGACGTACGGTTTTTTTCGCATAACGGCGTCGATTTCAAGCGTATCGTCGGATCCTTTATTCAGAATTTCCTGACGAATTCCAATCAGGGCGCGTCCACCATTACGCAGCAGCTGATCAAGAATACGGTTTTAAGCAGCGAGCTCAGCTATAAACGCAAGATACAGGAAGCGTATCTGGCCATGGAACTGGAAACCATGTATACCAAGGCCGAAATTCTGGAAAGCTACCTGAATACGATCTATCTGGGTGAAAATTACTACGGCGTCTCCGTAGCGGCGGAGGGATATTTCGGCAAGGATCTTTCCGAGCTTACGCTGCGCGAATGCGCCATGCTTGCGGGGATGACCAACAATCCCTACTACTATAACCCGCGCCGGAACTTCTATCTGCGCGAATCCGAAACCACGGATTACCCCGCCATCACCAACAACCGGACGGACTACGTGCTGCAGCTGATGTACGAAAACGAGTTTATCACCTATCAGGAATATCAGGACGCGCTCAACCCCGATACCGCGGCCGTGACCGAAACCTCGTCCATCGAAGGCGAGGGCATGTATCCCTACGCGCACTATGTGGAATACGCCATCAAGGAAGTGGTGGACTGCTTCCTGGAATTGAACGGTCTGGAAGACACCAGCGAAAACCGCTATAAGATGGAAAACGAGCTGCGCACCGGCGGCTACCGCGTGACGCTGGCACTCGATTCTCAAATCCAGGAAATCGTGGAGGATACGCTGGAGAACTGGGACGATTATCCGGCGCTGCGTGATCCCAGCGATAAAATCTACCGCGCGAAGAATTCCGACGGTACCTATACGGAGATCATCCAGCCGCAGGCCTCGGCCGTGGTGCTGGATTACCGCACGGGCGAGCTGAAAGCGATCGTCGGCGGCCGGACGAAGCCCACGCAGCGCAAGACCCTGAACCGTGCAACCGATATGAATATGCCCGTCGGCTCCGCCATCAAGCCGATCTCGGTGTACGCGCCAGCCATCGAGCTGGGCGCGTCTCCCGCGACCGTCGTCTACAATATGCCGCTGCCCATCAGCGGCTGGCTGGACGAGAACCAGCAGGACAGCTGGCCGCAGAACTACGGCGGCAGCTCCTACTCCGGCCCGTCCACGCTTCGCAACGCGCTGAAGCGCAGCCAGAACGTCAGCGCCGCATATACGCTGATGAACCTGGTTGGTATCGACCGTTCCGTTGATTTCCTGCTCAAATCCGGCGTGGATCTGGAGCATATCAACGCGACGCCCTTCGGCCTCGCGCTCGGCTCCAGCGGCATCACGCCCGTGCAGATGGCCGTGGCGTACGGCGTGCTGGGAAACGGCGGCGTGTATCAGGAGCCGATCTCGGTGCTTGGCATTTCCGACAGCAACGGCAATGTGATTTGGGACGGCCACGCGCAGCAGGAGCGCCGGCAGGTTTACCGGCAGTCCACCGCATGGCTGGTCATCGATATGATGAAGGACGCCGTCTCCAGCGGCACGGGAACCAAAGCAAAAATTTCCGGCCAGACCGTCGCCGGGAAAACCGGCACCAACAGCGATCAGCGCGGCGTGTTCTTCTGCGGAATGACGGGCTATTATGCTTCCTCCCTCTGGATCGGGCACGACAACTACAAACCGCTTTCCTCCAAGGTGACGGGCGGCAACAGCGCCGCGCCGCTTTGGAAGGAATATATGACCAAAATTCACAATGCGAAGAATCTGCCGGACAAGGATATCATGGACGGCGATCCCGAGGATTACGGCCTAACGCTTGTGACTACCTGCGCCGTCAGCGGCCAGCTTGCGACCGACGCCTGCTACAACGATATCATGGGCTACGGCGTCGTGACGGATTATTGGTATACGCCGACCGTACCCACGACGAATTGCCAGATGCACGTCTATGCCAGTATCTGCGCGCAAACCAATATGCTTGCCACGCAGTATTGCCCCACCGTGGTGCAAAAAGGCGTCGTGGTTATCCCCGAGGGGCATCCGCTGTACCGCTTCCTGAGCAGCACGCTCTACGAACCCGTATTGGAGGAATACCTCGGCATCGCAAATAACCTGACCTATTGTACTTATCACCAAAGCGCGGACAGCGGAACGGACGCGCTGGTGCAAAACACGCTGATTCCCGACGCGATGACGCTGATCGAGAGCGCGCAGGCGCTGCTTGGCGGGATTGAATCCACAAGCACGCAGTACAGCAATATTGTCAATGCGATCAATAATCTGCAGATGGTCATCAACAGCGAATCGCCGACCAGCGCGGATGTGGCAGGCGCAATGAGCCTGCTGACACAGGCGATGGCGGCTTCCTATTGATCTTCTAGTATACTTCGCTGCTCACAATATTTTTACACCGGGGCAGATCGCCGATCAGCTCCATCAGCTTTTCCACGGAAAGCTTCTGGCGCATGAGCACCGGCACGAGCCATGCGAGCGCCGCGGCATCCGCCGCTTCCATAAAGCCGCCGATCAGCTGCGGAGCCGCAACCCTGGCATAGACGCGCATGGCGTGAATCACCTCGCCCGGCACCTGCAGGCCTTCGGTGGTCAGCGCGCTTTCCAGCTTTTCAAACCACGTTTCCCCGTCCTTATGCAGCAGATCCGCATTGTTGCAAAAAGCATGGATTGCCTGCAGGGAAACCGGCTTTCCGTACCCATGCAGGTTTTCCTGGCCGCGCTCCTTATTAAAGCTCGGTACGCGGAATACGGGCATCGTTTCGATTTCTTTCATCCTGCTTTTATCGATTAAGCGGATGACCTTGTGACCGTATGCCTTCACCGGCGCACGGTTGTTTTTAATCACTTCCACCGTCGGGGTTCTGAGATCGTTCTCGGGCAGGAAGCTGACGATGCGCAGCGTACCGAATACGCTCGGCCACGCGGTAACGTTCGTCAGGCCGAGAGACTGCATCACATCTTGTACGAACAGCTCGGCCTCCCACAGCGTATTGGCAAGCAGGTACATTTCATCGTACAACGAAAAGTGCACCATAAACTCCGTCACGCAGTCCTGTTTGCATACAAAGCCGTGACCGCTCATCGACAGCCGGATATTTTCCACGATCTCCCTGGTTTCAAAATGATACCCCACGGTCGGCGAGAGGGTGATGTCGGAGCCGTTGGAAGCTATGATCGTCGTGGCTTTTGCCGCGAGATACTCCAGCGTTTCATCCCTGAACGTGTCGCCGGTCTGGGATAATACTTCCTCCAAACCTTTTCGTTCCGCCTTCAGGTCCTGCACCTGCCGGTCCAGGTCCGCGATCTCCTCCTGTTTCTTCTTTGTCAGTTCGGCAATCATTTTTTCCTTGGTTTGCTCATAATTCGCTTTGACCTTATCCAGCTCAACCAGAAGCGATATCCTTCTGCCTTCGATTTCGTCCAGCTCGGTTTTCGCGGCGGACCAGGCGGACAGCGCCTGATTTTCCATCAAAGCCGATTGCGCGATCGATTTGACCATCTCTTTGTTCTCCCCGAGAACCTTGATGAATTCCTGATGCAGCGAGGGAATCTGCCAAACGTCCTGCAGTGCGCTGCGAAGCTGATCGATCGGGTTGCGGACCGGCTTATGCTCGGCCTTTCCGCTGCCCGGGCTGAGCTGATGCTCCTTCAGCTGCTGATCGATCACGACATGCATCGTCTTATCCGCATGATTATCATGATTGCCGCATTTTTGAACCTGTGCGATCGGTGTTCCGCAGAATTGCGGCACATCCGTCCGGATTTCCGCAGCGCGCGGTTTTTCGCTGTGGTCCAGCAGATTTGCCTGATTGGAAACCGGCCGGTTGAGTTCCGATATGTGTTCGTCGTTTGTCAGCTGGTTATCCAGCAGCTCGAGCTTCGTACCGATGGGAATCGTTTCCGACGCTTCCTGTCGGATCGGTTCGCGTTCCTTCGTTTTCTGTGCTTCCTTTTGCGGGGCGGCTGCTGTGAGAACCGGCGAATCGGGTTTCGGTACGTATGCGGGCCCCGCTTCCTTTTTCATTGTCTTCTTGCGCTGCCGCCATGTTACGACAGCTTCCGGGTTCCAATAATACGTACGCATGGTCCCGTCGACGGCTTCCACCGTATGCAGGAGGTATTTCTCGTTTCCAAACGGTCTGAGCGTATCCAGCTCGGGTTTCGCCTGTCTGTTTACCGGCCCGAACAGTATTTTTCCCCGTTGGATTAAAACGGTTTCGGTCAAGGCATGTGAAAAGTCATCCGTCTCCTGATATACTTCAAAAACCGCTTCGCTTTCAAAGCCGCAGACGACGTCCGAATAGATCGCGAATTGATTGCATTCGCCCTGATTCGGATCGTAATTCCTGTTCTGGCGGATCTTCGTCATTTCTTTTCCGTTGTTGATCAGCTGAACGCAGCACAGGTTGCCAATTCCGCGCATTCTCTCTTTGAAGCTGGACTGCTCCCTCTTATCGGGAATGATCCGCAGGCTTCCATGATCCGGATAATTCGCTTTTCTGCTTTGAAATATGAAGCCTTCCTTGGTGCATAGCGGGATGATGCGAAAAATGATCCGCTGGCTGTTGTCCTCGTCCAATAGGGAGAGCGTCATTGTACCGTTGAATTTATTCATGATTATTCAAGCCCTTCGATCCATTTACAGCATTGATTGTACGTATACGAACCGCTCCAATCGATTCGCAGCTTTCATCACTACGCGCTGATTTCTGCCACAAGAATACAGCAACGCCCCTCGTGTGAATCCATTTGCTTAAAGAAATCGATATGGATAACACAAAACATCAGTTGATATACATACTACTCATCGTAACCGATGACTTCTAATCCATTCCATTTTAGTTTAAACAACTAAACAAATTTGTCAATAGTTTACATAAAACTTTCTGGTCATTTTATGTACTTATTGTAGCGGACTAAATGTTACAATTTATAGCCATTGTTAAATGTGTCAGACTTGACTTATTAATTCTATTGTAATATATTAGAAATGACATGGCAATGGATCGTAACAGCGAGGAGGTCATAGCCAATGAAGTATCGCCGCCTTCAAGTCTTTGCATCTGTCCTATTTTTACTCGTTCTGGTGATCAATCTGTATCCGATTTCTTCTGCTTCGGCATCAGAAGCCGGAACGGTTAACGTAAAGGTCGTCCTCAGGGAATCCGCAACGAAAAACTCCGTCGCACTGCAAACGCTCCCCGCCGGTGAAGAGGTTACCGTTCTGAGTTCCTCCGGGGATTGGTATCGCGTGCGTTACGGGAATTACACCGGTTACATCATGCAGCAATACGTGGACTTGGGCGGCACTTCCGTCCTCGCCAATCAGGACGCGATCGAAGATCTTGGCGACGCGCCGGGCCCGCTGAATATCGGCGATCAGGGCCCGGATGTGAAAAAGCTGCAAAAAGCGCTGATCATCCTTGGCTGTTATACGATGAAGGCAGACGGCGTGTATGGCAACGGGACGACCACCGCGGTCGCGCTTTTCCAGCAGGCCAACAATCTGGATTCGGACGGGATCGCCGGCAAGAAAACAATCCGCGCCATTTTCGGCAGCTGCGCCAGCGAAGCGGATATCACCGTATCCGGGAAATCCACAGAGGACGAAGGCGAAGAAGACGAAAATGAGGAGGAGACCTCCACCAGCACGAAGAACGTCGTCAGCAGCTATGCGGAGATCGGCTCCGTTCCCGACGCATGTAAAGAAGGCGACAGCGGCAAGGACGTATTGAAGGTCCAGCAGGCGCTGTATCTGCTGGGATATTATAACAGCGAAATCGACGGCGATTACGGCGCGCAGACCACGGCGGCCGTGATGCATTTTCAAAAGAACCGCGGCATGAAGCAGGACGGCATTGCCGGATCCGCCACTATTCGCGTGCTGTTCAGCGGAACGGGCACCACCAGTTCCTCCTCTTCCTCGTCATCCTCCTCCTCTACGACATATAAAACGATCGTATTGGATTGGTTCGAAGACAACGTCAGCGCCGTCATTCCCAAGCACGCCAAGTTTACCATTAAGGACGTGAAAACCGGCAAAACGTTCCAGGCTGTGCGCTGGAGCGGCGTGAACCATTTGGATGCCGAGCCGGCTACTGCCGAAGACACCGCCACGATGAAGAGCATTTACGGCGGCTCCTGGAGCTGGAGCAGACGCCCGATCCTGATCCTGTATAAAAACAAGGTGTACGCGGCGTCCATGAACGGGATGCCGCACGGAACCACAACGATCGACGACAATAACTTCGACGGGCATTTCTGCATTCACTTCAAGAACAGCAAAACGCACGAAACCGACGTGGTCGATTCCGCGCATCAGGCGGCCGTCACCGCCGCAAGCAAGGCAACCTGGTAACACAACAGTTGAAAAACGCGGACATTCCAAGCGGATGTCCGGTCAGGATATCAAAAAAATCCCGTTTTGCAGACACACTGCCAGCCTGTTCAAAAAGTCTAAGCTGCTAGAAAGCAAGGGTGGCAAGGGGTTGAGCTTACTCTCCTGTAAGTGATGCCCCTTGCCATCCCGCGGATAACAACGCAGATTGGGCTTTTTCAATAAGCTGGCATTATTCGCCGTCGGTGAAAACGCGCTTTACGTTGCGCTTGCCGTTTTCGAAAACCTGCTCGAAGCTATCTTCAAATCCTGCGCCGCTGCGGTCCACGGAGATGCGGTATCCCATCAGCAGCGCGACCACCAAGCCGATAATGACGAGCCACGGCGCGGTGATGAGCGCAATCAGCGAGAACAGCACCGACAGGTTCAGGATCGGCATATCGCCCCGGGCAACTTTAACGCGGGTTCTGTACATGACTTTGAAAAAACTTCCGTTTTTTTCTTGCTTCTCTTCCATGATGATTACTCCTCCTTGTTTCCTGTGTCCCTTTGACAATGTCATCATATCACGCGGAAACATGAGATGCTTGAGGGTTGCTTTATGGTTTCATGAGAACTTCATGAGAATGCGCATGGAATTCCATTGGACAATCAATTGACACACTTTCCCGTGTGGATTATAATTTTGCACAGTGATGAATACGGTAGAATATAGGAGGATGGTAGAATGATCATCACGGAATTTCTGGAAAAAAACGCACGCATTACGCCCGATCATGTCGCGCTCGTGGAGATTAACCCGGCGCTGCAGCCGGATCACACGATATCGTGGCGAGAGTTTAACCTGATCGAATCCGCTTCCGGCGGCAAGTACCGCAGGGAGATCACGTGGCGTGAATTCGACCAGACGGCCAACCGGTTTGCCAATCTGCTGCTGTCCCGTGGAATCAAAAAAGGCGACAAGGTCGCCATTCTGCTGATGAACTGCATCGAATGGCTCCCGATCTATTTCGGTATCCTGAAAACCGGCGCGCTCGCCGTACCCCTCAACTTCCGTTATACGTCGGAAGAGATCAGCTACTGCCTTTCGCTGTCCGATGCTTCGGTGCTGATCTTCGGTCCGGAATTCACCGGCCGTGTCGAACAATCAATGGACGAGCTCGGCGCCATCAAGCATTTCTTTTATGTCGGCAACGACACGCCCGCGTTCTCCGATAATTTCAGCCATTTTATCACCTTCTGTTCCTCCACCGCTCCGGCCGTCGAAGTGGTGGACCGCGACGATGCCGCGATCTATTTCTCCTCCGGCACGACGGGCTTCCCCAAGGCGATCCTCCACAGCCACGAAGGGCTGATGGCCGCCTGTCTTGCGGAGCAGAAGCACCACAGCCAAACCAAGGACGACGTGTTTCTGTGCATTCCCCCGCTGTACCATACCGGCGCGAAGATGCACTGGTTCGGCAGCCTGATGGTCGGCGGAAAAGCGGTTTTGCTCAGGGGCATCAGCTCCAAATGGGTGCTGCAGGCAGTATCCGATGAAAAGGCAACGATCGTATGGCTGCTCGTACCCTGGGCGCAGGATATACTGGACAGCATCGATAAAGGAGAGCTCAAGCTGGAAGATTATAAGCTCTCGCAGTGGCGGCTGATGCACATCGGCGCGCAGCCCGTTCCTCCGAGCCTGATCAACAGGTGGCTGAAGATATTTCCCAACCAGCAATACGACACCAACTACGGTCTGAGCGAATCGACCGGCCCCGGCTGTGTGCACCTCGGTGTGGAAAACGTGCACAAGGTCGGCGCGATCGGCATTGCCGGCTATCAGTGGGAAACGCGGATCGTGGACGAGAACATGCGGGACGTTCCGAAAGGCTCCGTCGGCGAGCTTGCCGTGAAGGGCCCCGGAATCATGAAATGCTATTATCACAATCCGGAAGCGACCGATGAAATTTTGGTCGACGGCTGGCTGCGCACCGGCGATATGGCGAAAGTCGACGAGGACGGCTTTATCTATCTGGTGGACCGCAAGAAGGACGTGATCATTTCCGGCGGAGAGAACATCTATCCCGTACAGATTGAAGATTATCTGCGCGCGCACGACAAGATCAAGGACGTCGCCGTGATCGGCATGGCCGACGACAGGCTCGGCGAAATCTCCGCCGCCATCATTGAACTCAAGCAGGAAGGCAGCATGACCGAAGAGGACGTCAATAACTTCTGTCTGGATCTGCCGCGCTACAAACGCCCGCGCAGGATCATCTTCGCCAAGGTTCCCCGCAATCCCACCGGCAAGATCGAAAAGCCGAAGCTGCGCCATATGTACGGCGCGGAGCATCTGGTGGAAAAACAGATTACGAAATAGCGATTGTACAGCAAAAAGGAACTCCCGAGCTCGACTATCGGGAGTTCCTTTTTCGACGTCCACAGGACTATTCCAGTCCGTGAATATACCGGACCAATCCCTTGGGATCGTTCGATTCATAGAATTTCGAACCCAGCACCAGAATATCGGCGCCGGCATCCGCAAGCAGTTTGGCGTTTTCCATGTTCACGCCGCCGTCGACCTCGATCAGGCCCTGAAACCCGAGCTTGCGGATATCCGCGATTTTCCGGATCATCTCCGGCTTTAGCTTCTGTCCGCCGAAGCCCGGCTCCACCGTCATCACCAGCACCAGGTCCGGCGGCTCGCAGATGCCTTCCAGCACCGACGCAGGCGTGGCCGGTTTCAGCGACGCACCCGCACGCAGGCCGTGCCTGCGGATTTGCCGCATCGCGTCGCAATACGTTTCGCTTTCCACGTGCACGGTAATCGCATCAGCGCCGCTTTTCGCGAAGACGTCGACGTACTTCAGCGGATCATGCAGCATCAAATGCACGTCCGCGTATGCGTCGAACTCCTTCTTGAGATCACCGAGCAAATTGGGACCGAAGGAAATGTTGGGTACAAAAACTCCGTCCATCACGTCAAAATGAATCGCGTCGCATCCGGCGTCAAGCGCCCGCCGGACCGCATCCCCCATATACATCGTGTTTGCCGCCAGAATGGATGCCGCAATCTTACTCATATCGTCCTTTCCACGCTTCCTTTGCCTTTTGCAGCAATTGATGATAGCGCTCAACCCGCGCCTTTGAAATCTGTCCGTCGTCCCTCGCCCTCAGAACCGCGCACCCGGGCTCGCTCAAATGGTAGCACGGCTGAAAACGGCATGCGGATTCCAGCGGAGCAAATTCCGGATAATAGTCCTTCAGCAGCACGGGATCCTCCGGCTCCGCCTGCTCAACCAAGCTGAAGCCCGCCGTATCCAGCACCTGATAGCCGTTGCGGATGATCAGCTCCGTATGCCGTGTGGTGTGCTTGCCTCTGGCGATTTTTCTGCTGATCTCCCCCGTATCCAGCCGTATGCCCGTAATGGCAGATACGAGGGAGCTTTTTCCTACGCCGCTTTGCCCCGCGAAGCAGCAAATACCCGTGCGCAGCAGCGCCGCAAGCTCCTCAAGTCCCTGCGCGCGCTTCATGCTGGTTAAAAGAACCGTATCGCCGGTCCCCCGGTATTCATCGCGGATTTGCGCGCAGCGCTCCGCGTCGAGATCGGTTTTATGGATCACCAGCACGGGCGTGATCCTCTGTCTGCGCGCTTCAACCAGCAGCGTATCCACCAGCAGCAGATCGGGCTGCGGTTTGGGCGCGACGACGATCATCAGGCGCGAAATATTGGCGACGGGCGGGCGGATCAGCTCGTTTTCCCTTTCCAGAATTTGATCGATCCAGCCTTCCTCTTCCCCTTCGCCCGGCGTAAAACGTACGGCGTC
>Ga0116164_10000765_pt1 | contig 26298 bp, 25 predicted proteins | sample AD_UKC109_MetaG_FD_89888 | JGI IMG/M metagenome (GOLD analysis project Ga0116164, IMG submission 89888) | Active sludge microbial communities of municipal wastewater-treating anaerobic digesters from Hong Kong - AD_UKC109_MetaG | ecosystem: Engineered > Bioreactor > Anaerobic > Digestate... | reverse complement strand
TAGCTGGTTCGAAACTGATTTCTTTTTCCGTCCATTCAAACCTTCTTTTCCGGTCCGGCTGGATGGTAGTGATTTTTATATTTTTAAATGATGCCGTAAATGTACTTCCCTTTCCGTGTTCGCTTTTAAGTTTTAGGGTACCATTCATCATTCGTACCAGTCTGTTGGTGATGGCAAGTCCGAGACCTGTACCGCCATATTTCCGGGCGTTGTCGCTTTCAACCTGAACAAATGCCTCAAAAATCGACTGTTTATGTGTTTCGGGGATTCCTATTCCTGTATCACTGACTTCAATATCAAAATCTATGTTTCCGGGCTGATCTGCTGCCTGTTGGTGTTTAACATCAATACTTACACTGCCTTTTTGGGTAAATTTCACTGCATTGCCCAACAAATTGAAAAGAATTTGCCGCAATCTGACATTATCAATCTGAATAATCCGTGGGAAATCTTTTTCAATATTGATGCTGAAATCCAATTGTTTTTCGCTGATTTTGGCGGAGAAAATTCTTCCCACTTCATGGATGAGGTTTTCGAGTTCTGTAGGCTCTTCAATGATTTCCATCTGACCAGCTTCAATTTTCGAAAGGTCAAGGATGTCGTTGATCAGATGCAGCAATGTTTTTCCGCTGTTCAGGATTCCCTCGAGATAGCTTTTTGATTTTATGTCAGTAGCGCTGTTGTAAAGTATTTCACTAAAACCAAGGATGGCATTCATCGGGGTTCGGATTTCGTGGCTCATGCTGGCCAGAAATTCCGATTTTGATTTGCTGGCCTGTTCGGCTTCCCGTCGCCGTTCGATAATTTCTTTTTCAAACTTTGTCCGGGCAATGGTTCCGGCAATAATTTCACCAGCAAGCCTGAGAAGATCTATATGTTCGCCCGACCATTCGCGGATGCTTTTCACGGAATCGAAACCAATGAACCCAACCAGTTTGACCCCGTTAAACATTGGAATTGCTAACAATGATAGTATGCCCTGTGGTTCAAGTATTGCCTTTTCAACGTGATACTGATTATCGATTTCACTTACCAATGGAATATAAACGTGCTCTTTACGGCTGAATTTTACTTTCCAGCGGGGTACAAATTCGAATGGGACATCCTGCAGGTTTTCGATTTCGGGCGAAGTACCTTCGCTGCACCATTCATAAGTATTACTTACTGTGTCTTTGGCTTCGTTGTATTCAAAAATGTAAACTCTGTCAACCTGCGCATATTCGCCAAGCTTTTGCAAGGTCTGATTGATGTTTTCGGTAATCTCATCAGGTTTTGATTGTACAAGTTTAGATGAAAACTCGACAATGAGCTGGTGTAATTTACTCAGCGATAGTAGTTTTTCTTCCGTTAAATATTGTTGGGTAATATTCCTGACAAAAAAAGCTGCACCACTGTTGTCGGCAAATGGAGCGAAACGCCCTTCATAAAACTCTTTGTTTTGATTTTGTGGCAAAAGATATCTTACAACGGTAACTTTATGGCTTGCCAGCGCTTGTTGAAAAGCATTATCAATCTCAGTATTAATATCCTGAGGAAGAAAATTACCAAAATGACGGTTCAGAAAAATTTCAGGTTGCACAAGTAAATCCTGATCGCGTCGGGTAAAACAGTTTTCGATGATTCCGGATTTGTTCAATACAAAAACAAGATCGGGAAAGGCGCTGAGTATTTCATCCGAATGTTTTCTGTTTGACTTTTGCACATTGGAAAGAGAAGGACTGCCTTTATTTTCAGATAATACCTGCTGATTAATTTCAGGGTAAAGCAACCATAAAAAAGTGTCAGATTCTTTTGAATTCTTCTTCATCGGAATACATTCCGAAGTCATCAAAAGTTGATGTCCATCCTTTGTTTTCAGGGAAATAGTCCGTTGTACTTCTCCACCGTTTTTCAATTGCTCTGTCAAATCGGGGATGTCCGCTGATTCAATCTTGGTCAGAAAATGAAAAATGTTATCCTTGTTCCCAGGCAGATGCAACTTTTGATCTGATTGAAAACGGGTAAAAAGTATGTTTCCCGAAACATCGGTGATGATTATTCCTTCAATTGGTTTCATAATCTTAAAAAAAGATGATTCGAAATCGAGTGCTAATATCGGTGATTATTGGTAAAAAGCTTAAATGTATCAATGATTTTTGATGTAAATGTATAAATTCCTTACAATATGATGGAAAGATTATTTTTACACCCCCGGAGATTAGTTGCAGAATGAGGTATTTCCTGATTTTGTGAATTAAAATTTTGATCACCGGATAATATTTTTTATGTTTGCTCCATAATTTTATCCCATGCAAATTATTAAAAATAGAATAAAACAACTCAGTAAGGACTACCTTGCTGAGATAATTAATTACCGCAGAGAATTGCACCGACATCCCGAACTTTCGATGCAGGAGTACAACACCAGTCGTTTTGTTATCAGCAAATTGACTGAAATGGGGGTAGGCCATATCTGTTCAGTTGCAGGTACAGGTGTTATGGCAATGATTGAGGGCAAAAATCCTCACAAAACGACCATTGCTTTGCGTGCAGATATGGATGCACTGCCCATAAATGAATTGAATGAAGTGGAATACAAATCACAACATCCTGGTGTAATGCATGCCTGTGGCCATGATGTTCATACTGCTTCCTTGCTTGGGACATCAAAAATACTTAACAGTTTGAAAGAAGAGTTCGAAGGTACCATTAAACTTTTTTTTCAGCCTTCTGAAGAAAAATATCCGGGTGGCGCTACCCTGATGATCGGGGAGGGGGTGATGGAAAACCCGCATCCGGTTCATGTTTTCGGTCAACATGTTCTGCCAGACCTTGAAGCGGGTAAAATCGGCATTAAAAGCGGACAATATATGGCTTCTACTGACGAGATTCACCTTGTGGTTAAAGGGAAAGGAGGGCATGCCGCCAATCCCTGGAAGAACATTGATCCGGTGCTTATTGCAGCTCATATCCTCATTGCGTTGCAACAAATTGTCAGCAGGAATGCCAATCCTGAAATCCCGACTGTGTTATCATTTGGCCGGATTATTGGCGACGGCCAAACCAATATCATTCCTGATGAGGTTATTCTTGCCGGGACGATCAGGACATTTGATGAGAATTGGAGAAAAGAAGTTCATCAGCGCATAACACGAATTGCAAGAAGTATAGCTGAGGGTTTGGGCGGATATTGCGATGTAGCTATTCATCATGGCTATCCTTTTCTTTACAACGATCCTGATCTTGCCAGCGAGGTAAAAAGCTGGGCGGTAAACTATCTGGGTGAAGAGAATGTGATAGACCTGCCGTTTCGAATGACAGCCGAAGATTTCTCCTATTTTGCCAGAGAAGTCCCTTCATGTTACTATCGCCTGGGAACTGCCAATGCCGCAAGAGGAATTACTTCCGGACTGCACACAGCAACTTTTGATGTAGATGAAGCAGCATTAATGACAGGTATGGGAATAATGGCCTGGTTTGCTGTGAATGCTTTAATGCAGACAAAGAAATAATTCATCGCAAACAACCTTTACATCAAGAAAAAATGTCCGGAAAATTATCCGACCCCGTCGGGGTCGCATGTTTCCTTTTACGATCGGATTCTATAAACATTCAATCCCTTCGGGATTATCAAAAAAATTTAATTATCACCGAGTTTGTCTATTTTTGCCACCTGATTTTAACAACAATAAAAATTTCTATCCATGGTAAGGGTGGTTAAGAGCAAGGGATATTACCGGGGAAATTACTATTCCATACTTATTTACCGGTTGTTGATAGCTTTGTTTTTCCTGTGGCTGAGCCGTATTTTTCTCTATTTTTTCAATGCACGATATTTTGGTCATTTACCGGTTGATGAACTTCTCAGGATTTTGTTTTTTGGATTGAGGTTCGATCTTTTCACCCTCTTTACCGTCAATATCGTTTACATTGTGATGATGACGATTCCATTACCCTACCGACGATTGAAGACTTACCGAAATATTGCCGGGGTGTTTTATTATATTCCGAATATTCTTGCTATCGGGTTGAATATGGCTGACGTGGTGTATTTTAGATTTACCCAGAAACGAATGACCGGCGATATTTTCGACTTTTTGATGAAGGATGTTCCTTTCTTTTCATTGTTGCCTCAATTTGTAAGGGATTTCTGGTTTTATGTATTGCTGTTTGCTTTATTGGTTTTCATCATGATTGTTTTGGCCCGTAGGGTAAATTTTTCAAAAAGACGCTTTACTGAAAATATTACAGCATTCTATTTTTTTCAGTCTGTTTCTTTTCTGTTTTTTCTTGCTCTTACTGTAATTGGAATCAGAGGAGGGTTACAGTTTAAGCCGATCAAAATCATTTCGGCAGCAAGTTATACTCAACCCCGCTTAATTCCTGTTGTACTCAATACTCCCTTCACCATCATCAAAACCATCGATCAGAAGACAGTGAACAAGGTGGCATATTTTGACCAACAATTCGCTGATTCTTTATTTCAACCTCGTTATGATTATCCGGATGTTCCTTTATCGGTGAGAGATTCCACATTTTTCGGGAAGAATGTGGTCATTATTGTAATGGAAAGTCTTTCAAGTGAACATGTTGGTGCGTTTAACCAACATTTGAATAACTATCAGGGATTTACACCTTTTCTCGATTCATTGATGATGCACAGTCTTGTTTTTAACGGCTTTGCCAATGCCAAACAATCGATCGAAGGCATACCGGCTGTAGTGGCTTCTCTTCCGGGTCTGATGGACCGAAATTTCATTAATTCACCTTTTTCCGGTAATCAGATCAACAGTATTGCTGGTTTATTGCATAAAAAACATTATCACACTTCATTTTTTCATGGTGGAAATAATGGCACTATGGATTTTGACCAGTTTGCCGACCTTGCCGGTTTCCGGCATTATTATGGTCGGAACGAGTATGGAAATGATGCTGATTATGACGGAAAGTGGGGGATTTATGATGAACCTTTTTTCCGCTATTTTGCAAAAACACTTGATAATACGCCACAGCCGTTTTTTACGCTTTTCTTCTCACTTTCTGCTCATCACCCATATCAAATTCCAATTGAATACAAAGGCAGATTTAGAAAGGGAAATCTGCAAATTCAGGAAACAATAATGTATGCCGATTATGCTCTGGGGAAATTTTTTGAAATGGCTTCAAAAATGAGCTGGTATAAAAATACTTTGTTTGTCATTACTGCTGATCATACTTCCGAAGCTGCCTTGCCTGAATATCAGACTCGGTATGGTATGTTCAGAATACCGGTGGTTTTTTTCGATCCTGCTGAACAGTTGCCGCACCGGTCAGATATCACGGTGAGTCAGGTGGATATTATGCCCTCGGTGCTTGCTCTGCTCCGATATGATGAACCCTTCATCGCTTTTGGGCAAAATATTTTTGACGATAGTAAGGAAACATTTGCTGTAGCATTCATCAATGGTATTTATCAGATCGTACAACAGGGATATTTATTAGAGTTTGATGGTGACAAAAGCATCTCATTATATAATGTGAATGAGGATCAACTTCTTAAAAAAAACCTGCTGACCATAGAAGTTTCAAGAGCTATCAAAATGGAAAATTTACTTAAAGCATATATTCAACAGTATTATAAACGTTTGGTCGAAAACCGTATGACAGCTTCGTAATGTCAGAACCATCAGATAAAATTCCTATTTTGTTCATTGTCAATCCTTTTTCAGGTGTTGGGCAAAAGAAACAAATTGCTTATCACCTTGAGAAAAAACTGGATCTGACGAAATTTACATACAAGGTGAGCTATACCGATCATCCTCGTCATGCTACCGAGCTTAGTGAGAAAGCGGTGAAAGACGGATACAGGGTAATTGTTGCAGTGGGTGGTGATGGCACGGTGAACGAAACAGCAAGACCATTGATCGGAACCGAGATTGCATTGGGCATTATTCCTTCTGGTTCAGGAAACGGACTTGCAAGGCATCTGCAAATTCCTTTTGATATTGACAAGGCTATTCGTACGATCAACCTGAGTCAAACGCGAAAAATAGATATTGTCGAAATCAACGATCAGATATTTCTCAGTATCGCCGGAGTAGGTTTTGATGCTCATGTTGCCAAAAAATTTGCCCGGCAATCGCAGAGAGGTTTTTGGGGATATGCGAGGGTTGCTCTCAGGGAATATTTCAGGTACCGGCCAAAAAAATTTGTTTTGATTGTTGACGGTAAAAAGATTAAGCGAAGAGCACTCTTTATCAGTTTTGCCAATTCCGATCAGTTTGGTTACAACACTTCCATAGCGCCTAATGCCTGTATTGATGACGGTATGGTTGATGTTTGTATTGCCCGTAAAACCTCTTTATTTAAAACCTTGTTATGGGCACCTCTTTTGTTATTTCGAAAAATTGACAAGGCGCCATATATAGAAATCATCAGAGCCAGGGAAGTGGATATTAAGCAATCAAAAAAGAAGATTAATCTCGACGGTGAACCTCTAAAGCTTGGTAAACGCCTGCATATTCATGTGGTTCCGGCTTCTCTGAATGTAATTGTTCCGTAATCATTTCGGTTTTGTGAAGGATTACTTTGCCATAACCTGAGCTTTCAAGCCGGAAGGCAACTTTTTGATGGCATAGCGCAATGCAGTGCGCGGCATAAATGATTTATTGCTCATTACAAAATCGAAAACCAATTGCAAATGCACTTGACTTGTTACTTTCAGCAGCCAGCCATAACCTTTCTGCACCATGTCGTCCTTATCCATGAGCAAAGCTTCGGCAATGGTAAAAATGTCACTGGTAAATTTACCTTTTCGTGCCGGAATAATAAAACTGACTGCCGATGCTCTTCGCACCCAACGGTTGGATGAGGTTGTCCAATCTTTCAGCTGGTTTACAAAATTGGGGTATTGCATGATAAAAATACCGATGGTGTGCTTGCATAAGGTGTCGCAGGATGCCCAATTGCTTACATAATTTTTGACCCATCGTTCAAAAGTTTCAAAATCCTCAGGCTGGTATTGATTTCGCAAATTGTAGGCCCAATTGCAGGCTATAAGTGATTCCTCGATGTAACCTGAGAGCCACAACTCTTCGCACAAATTTAAAATTTCATGTTTTGATGATGATTTGATTTCCATAAAAAATTCCTTTGAAATTCTCATCGCATCAGCAGTTTTCAGACCATAAATATTCACTTCTTCCCTAAAAAAGCGTTCGCTGCTAAGCCGGGTTTTTTCATTGGCAGAATCTTCCAGTTGCAGCCTCAGCCTGGCGATTATATTGGATGTGTCTGGCATTTGAAATTTTCGTTAGAACTTATTTGGCGTCAAATAATTTGGTTAGGGTCTTGTTTTTCAAATTCGTGTATTTTTTGGCAGAATATTGCGCGCAAAGTACGCAAGGATTGATTACGTAAAGTACGCGAAGAATTGATGTTTTGCGGTGTTTGCGTGAAACTTTTCTGGTTTGTCCAGGTCAGGTATTATCCGATTAATCTTTCACCGTATGTTGACTTTGGAGAGTCGTCGTGCCAGCCGTTAATGTAGTAAATCCCAAACATACCGATAAATTCGTCAAAGCGCCTGAGCTTGTCTTCACCATAGCGGTGCAGACTGGCATAGATTTTTTTCAATTTTTTAGGTTGTGTCAGATTTTTCCCTGATTTGGAAAAAAATTTATCGGCATAGCAAACGATCATTTCTTCTGTTGTCACCGGCATCATTTCGCGATGAGGCAACGGCAGATTGTACCGGATGATTTCATCCAGTGAAATGCCGGTTCCTGTGTGGCGTTCACAAAAAGGAGCAATTTCAGGAAAGCCTTCAGCTTCAAGTATTTCACGACCAAGCCAGCCATGGCAGATATAGGGATATTCACCGTTACAATCCAGATCAGGTGCATTGGTTTTGATAATGCCGATGTCATGCAACATTGCTCCTTGTTCGAGCAGACTGAGATTAACGTCAAGGTGTGGATTTTTTTTGGCAATTTTCAGCGCAAGCTCGGCAACAGATTTTGAATGTTGCATAATAATGTGATGAGCAAGACTGCCTTTCGTGAAATATTTTTCAAGTAATTCGATATTTTCTGTCATCATGATTTTATAGTTCAAAATTGAGGGTGTAGTGATTAATGAGGTATTAAATGTCAGCGAAAAGGCTGAATATCATTCTGATATAAAAATTATAATTCAGGGTAAAATCAGCGTAATCGTTCAGTTTGATGTTGTTATAGTAAAATTGTACGCCAGGATCAATCGAGATGTCTTCGTTGAGTATAAATTTTATTCCACTGTTGAGGAATATCCCAAATCCGATACCCCCCTGATAAATGTTATACTCAGTGATGTTGGTATTGGGTACCCAGTTCTGGTTCAGGTAGCGGTTTACAATTGAAAATTCTTTGTTTCCGATCATAATGTCATTACTCAGTGCCTGGGTGCTGTTTAGATGAAGCCCGGTTTCAACAAATACACTGGTAATCCTTCCGGTTCGGTAAAACTTGCTGATTCCGATATCAATGTTGATCCTTTCTTCTTCACCCCTCAGATATCCCTCGCGGAGAGCCGGTTCTGAAAAACCTGTGATGGAATCAATGACCATTTGAAAAATTCCGGAAGTTTTAAGTTTTACATAGTTGGATTGCAAAAAAATGCCAGTGGTGTTGTTGAAGTTATATTTCACATAAAAGCCTACTGACATGGAAGTGTTGTATTTCAGGTTTTCAGGATAATAAATCCACCATTTTGTGGTGTCAGCAGGTAAAACGTTGTAAATTGCCCTCCACTCATTCCATGCTCCTGCCCATTGTGGCGGAATTTCAGACGGATAACGGAGAATATTGCGGCTGTTCAATTCCTGAAGAATATCCTGATAAAAGTAATAATTGTTCAGTAACCAGGCGATGTTGTTTTCGTTTTCGGGCATTCCGCTGTAAAACCCGGCTGTACTTTTACCGGCCATGTACATGCCCATGTTGATGCCAAATCGCCAGCCTGTCAGATTGTATTCACTCCAGTTTTTTTCTTCTTCGGTAAACCGTTGCATTCTTGTTTGTGAATAACTTACGGAAACCGTGAAGAGTAAAATCATAATAAAAATCTTCTGAGCGATTGAGCGATAAAAATTTGAAAAGTTCATGTAAATGGTGTAGTTGGTTGAAACACGTCGCAAAGGTAATGAAATCGTCCTGTAATAAAAGATGAATTTTTTGTTTGAAAAAAAACATTTAGTTTCGTGGTTGTGAAAATTCAGAAGATTATCCATGAATTTAGAAAATTTAAAACAGCAGTTTCACCAGGTTTACCCTGAAACAGGCGGAAGTTTACTTGTTGCATTTGCTCCCGGACGAGTGAACCTAATCGGCGAACACACCGATTACAACGGAGGGTATGTTTTGCCTTGTGCGATTAATTTGGGAACTTTTCTGGTGGTAAGAACGAATACCCTGAACAGGTTACGGTTTATTTCAGCTAATTTTGACGAAAAGGCAGACATAGCTGTGGAGCATGTCCGGCAGAAAAGTCATGTGACGTGGGTGAATTACCCGCTTGGTGTTATCAATGAACTGATGGATATTGGAGTGCAACTAACCGGAATGGATTTTTATTTTCAGGGAAATATTCCTGCCGGTGCAGGTTTGTCTTCGTCTGCATCAGTTGAGATGGTCACTGCTGCTGCATTAAATCAATTATATTCCCTGAAACTTGATTTGGTTAGCCTGGTTAAGCTTTCACAAAATGCCGAGAACAAATTTGTAGGTGTCAATTGCGGAATAATGGATCAGTTTGCTGTCGGGTTAAGTAAGAAGAATCATGCTTTGTTTCTCAATTGTCAGACACTTGATTACAAACTGATTCCACTTTATTTGAAAAATTATTCTGTTGTTATTGCAAACACCAACAAAAAAAGAGCCCTGGCGAAGTCCAAATATAACGAAAGAGTATCCGAATGTGCACGCGCCGTAAGCTTTATCAGCAAGCACAAGCCGGTTTCCATGCTCGGAGACCTGAGCTATCAGGATGGTCAACTCCTTCTTGATACTTTTATTGAGGATGAAATGGTACGAAGAAGAGCAAAACATGTTCTGACGGAAAATCAGCGTGTTCTTGATGCGGTACATTCTTTGACAAATGGGGATTTGAAGCAGTTTGGCCAACTGATGAATGTTTCCCACAGCTCGTTGCAACACGACTACCAAGTGACAGGCTATGAGCTTGACGTGATGGTTGAAGAAGCGCAGAATATTGATGGCGTAATTGGTGCTCGTATGACAGGTGCCGGTTTTGGTGGCTGTTCGGTGAACATTGTTGAGAATAGTCAGATAAATTATTTTATCAGTAAGGTTGGAGAAAATTATTTTAAACGTACCGGGCTTACTGCCGCTTTTTATGTAATTGAAACCGCTGATGGGGTAAAAATTTTGGAAAATTAACCTTAAATATTGAACAACGATGTCAAAATCAGACAATAAGGATGAAGATGAAAAAAAGAAAAAACTCTCTACCGAGTTTTATGAAAAGCAGTTGCAAAAACTTCAGGTTGAGTTGGTTAAAATGCAGGAATGGGTCAAGTACAAAGGTCTGAAAGTTGTAGTGATTTTCGAAGGCCGTGATGCTGCAGGGAAAGGTGGAACTATCAAAAGGATAATTCAGAGTCTTAATCCAAGAATTTATCGCGTTGCTGCATTGGGGACGCCTACCGAACGCGAAAAAACCCAGTGGTATTTTCAACGCTATGTAGCACATTTGCCCGCTGCAGGTGAGATTGTCCTTTTTGACCGGAGCTGGTATAATCGTGCAGGTGTAGAACGTGTGATGGGTTATTGCACCGAGGATGAATACTGGGAATTTCTCAGGTCATGTCCACGCTTTGAAGCCATGCTGATCCGTTCTGGTATCATCATGATAAAATATTGGTTTTCAGTTAGTATCGAAGAGCAGGAACGAAGATTCCAAGCCAGAATTGACAATCCTACCAAACGGTGGAAACTTAGCCCGATGGATTTGAAATCAAGAGAAATGTGGGTAGAATACTCAAAAGCCAAGGATGAAATGTTTGCCTATACTGACACTAAAATATCTCCATGGTTTGTAGTCCCGTCTGATGATAAAAAACGAGCACGTCTCAATTGCATTCACCATTTGTTAAGCATGATTCCTTACGAAGATCTTACTCCCGAAAAATTTGAACTTCCCGAAAGGCCAAGCGGGAAAGGGTACGTCAGACCTCCCTATGAGGAACAGACCTTTGTCCCCCAGGTTTATTGACATTTCACCGCATTGTCTATCTTTAATGATCGGGGAAATCATTCCAAACAAATCAAAGGATAAGGTTTTCAGAGTTGACTAAAGTTCAAAACCGAAAGTAAGGTTTTTAGATAAGTTTTTCAGATTTACAATCTACCTTGGTTAGTATGTAAAGATTATTTTTTAATCCAGATTTGTTAAACTTAATTAAAGCGCATTGTTATCACTAAGTTATGTATATTTTTGCAAAAAATTTAATCCTATGCAAAAGTATGCTGATGTAACCTTCAATGAAGGAATGGCGTTTGATGTTGAAGTGAATGGCCACAGGTTTGTTATTGATGCAGAAGAGGACGTTGGGGGGCATGATCGCGGCCCGCGGCCCAAACCGTTGATTCTTGTCGGATTAGCCGGTTGCACTGGAATGGATGTGATTTCAATTCTCCGAAAAATGCGGGTAGAACCGGATTACTTCAATGTTGTGGTTTCAGCAGAATCTACTTCAGAACATCCGGTTTATTACAATAAAATTCATCTTGAATATCAGTTCAGAGGTAATAATCTGCCAATGGATAAGCTGGAAAAAGCAATCAATCTTTCGCAGAATCGCTATTGTGGGGTTTCGGAAATGCTCAGACGTTCGGCTGAGATTACCAGTGAAATTAAAATCCTGGAGTAAAAATATTAATCCGCTGTCAGGTCAGGTTTTATAAGGGTTTTATTTTTTGATGCTGTTAAGCACATCATTGTTCCAGGGGAAACGGTTTTTCGGGAAAAACCGAATGACTTCAACAAGTTCGCTGAGAATCATCGCAGTAGCACCCCAAATCATTTTATCTTCAATCATAAAACAAGGGACGTCAATATCGGCTGAATTTACTTTTACAGGTCTTTGCTGACAGACATGACCTGCGAGTAATTGCGAAACAGGAACACTAAAAACTTCACGGACTTCGGTAGGATCAGGCCTGAATTCAGGTTGGTAGTTTATGCTTCCGACAAATGATCTTACGAGAAAATTACTCGGTGGGATGTACAATTCGGTCAGTTCACCATGTAAACGGATATCAGCCGCCGGAACGCCGGTTTCTTCGTTTGCTTCTCTGATGGCAGTCCTGTCAAATGTAAGATCATCCTTCTCAAATGCACCTCCCGGAAATGAAATCTGATCACTGTGAACTCCCTGATAAATCTGTCGTCGGATAAAAACCAAACGGGCATCATCACCACACGGAAAAAAAAGTGCCAGAATTGCGCCCAAGCGGACATTATTCATATCCATCGGAGGATAATCCGTACGCATCGGCGGCACCATCCTGAATTGGGCATCAATGCCGGGCAATGTTGTGCTCAGACTTTTTTGAAGATGATCCGTAAAACTATAAAAGATATCGTTGTTCATTGTGCTGCAAAAATAAATCTTCGTTTGAACTTTACATAAAAACCTTCAGATATTTAATAAAATGGTTTATTTTTGCACCTGAGAATTCTTATTGATAATAATGTGACGGATAATCAGGAAAATAAGATGGTTAAAGAACGCACAAAATCATCAGACCAGATTGACGAACAATTGAGCGACAAGCGGGAAATTATCCTTTACAACGATAATGTAAACACTTTCGACTTTGTGATAGAGACACTTATCGAGGTTTGTGAACATGACCCGATTACAGCCGAGCAATGCACGCTGATAGCTCATTACAACGGAAAATGTCCGGTAAAATCAGGTGATCTGGACGATCTTATTCCGCTTACCAAGGAGATGACCAACCGAGGATTAACTGTTTCGATAAAATAATTTTTAAACAATAAAAAATGTCCTGGACTATAATTCTTGTTTTAATCATTGTTGGTTTGTTGTTTCTTGTTCTTGAAGTTTTGGTCATTCCTGGAACTACAGTGGTCGGCGTAACAGGTTTTGTTCTCATTGCTGTTGGAATCTGGCAAAGTTATGCTACTTTTGGAACGCCCGCAGGCCATTTTATTCTTATTGGAACTATTGCTCTGACACTGATCGCTTTATGGCTGTCCTTGCGTTCCAAAACCTGGAAAAAAGTCATGCTGGATACTTCAATTGACGGAAAGGTAAATCAGATTGAGGAAGGTGCAATAGCAGTCGGCAATGTCGGTAAAGCAGTTTCCCGACTTGTTCCGATGGGAAAAGCACTGATAAATGACGAATATTATGAAGTTACCTCAACGGGTGAATTTATTGACCAGGGGACTGAAATCAAAGTTGTGAAAATTGAGAAAAATAAAATTTTTGTAAAATCAAATACCTAATTAACATGTTTTTAAATCAAATTCTATTACAGGCAAACGGAGAATCCAACACATTGGTCATCATTGCCATAGGTGTTGCTGCGCTCTTTGGCTTATGGCTTATTTTTTATCTGATTCCGGTTGGTTTATGGTTTTCGGCACTTGTTTCGGGAGTGCGTATTTCATTATTGCAACTGATACTGATGCGCTGGAGGAAAATTCCCCCGTCAATTATCGTTCAAAGTCTTATCACTTCAACAAAAGCTGGGTTAACCCTGAGTCGCAATGATCTTGAAGCACACTATCTTGCAGGAGGACGTTTGAAATCGGTTATCAATGCACTGATTTCTGCTGATAAGGCCAATATGGACCTTTCGTTCAAATCGGCTACCGCCATTGACCTTGCCGGTCGTGATGTGTTTGAAGCTGTGCAGATGTCAGTGAACCCCAAAGTGATAAACACTCCGCCTGTTGCTGCTGTTGCCAAGGACGGTATTCAGCTTATTGCCAAAGCAAGGGTTACAGTGCGTGCCAATATCAAACAACTCGTTGGAGGCGCCGGAGAAGATACAGTAATTGCAAGAGTTGGCGAAGGTGTGGTTTCTGCTATTGGTTCTGCTCTTTCTCACAAACAGGTGTTGGAAAATCCGGATTCTATTTCCAAGGTAGTGCTGGAAAAAGGACTTGATTCCGGTACTGCTTTCGAAATACTCTCCATTGACATTGCTGATATTGATGTTGGGAAAAATATCGGCGCTGTATTGCAGATGGATCAGGCCAACGCAGATAAGAACATCGCCCAGGCAAAAGCAGAAGAACGCCGGGCCATGGCCGTTGCTCTTGAACAGGAAATGAGAGCCCGCGCTCAGGAAGCACGTGCCAATGTAATCCAGGCCGAAGCCGAAATCCCAAAAGCCATAGCTGAAGCTTTCCGTTTAGGAAACCTTGGCATCATGGATTATTATAAGTTCGAAAATATTAAAGCTGATACAAAAATGCGTGATTCAATATCAGCTCCTCCGGAACAGGGGAACAAACTAAAGGATAAACCGGACAATAAATAGATTTTTCTGATTATCCACCTGACACCCGGCCAATTTCAAGCCGGGTGTTTTGTTAAAGAAACTTGCCATAATACTTACCAGGATGGATTACCGTTAAATTTTTGATAAATAAATTCTTTTTTCCAGTTTATCGGAAAATTTATCTATAAACCATGATTAACGACAACGAGCAAAGTCAGATAAACAGTCGCTTTGAGGCATTGAAAAAGGTATGTGGGGATTGCCTGACCGAAGAGGGCGGGAAACTTGATGCAGCTTTTGACTTTGCCAAAGCTGCCTATCAGGATAAACGGAAACCTTCCGGCGAACTCTTGATCATTCACAGCCTTGATGTGGCTCATATTGTTGCTTATGAAATCAAGTTGCGTTCAGGATCGGTTATAGCTGCCCTTTTGCACGATGTCATCAGTACTCCGAATGAAAATATAGATCAAATTGTAAAACTTTTTGGGGATGATGTGGCAACTATTGTCCGCGGATTTAAAAAATTATCCCTTTTCCATTCTGAAAAAGTCAGGCTTCAATCCGAAAATTTCCGGAGGTTATTTCTCAGTATGGTTGATGATGTGCGTATCATCTTTATTAAAATGGCACACAGACTTCACGATCTTCGCAACTTTGAGTCTTTGCCCGAAAACCTGAAAAAAGCTTTTCTCAATGATGTTCAGTATCTGTACATTCCAATTGCCCATCGGTTGGGACTTTACCAGATTAAAGCCCAACTGGAAGATTTAGCACTAAAATATACTCATCCTGTTGAATATGCTATGATTGCTTCAAGACTCAGCGAAACCAGTCAGCAGCAGGACGAATACATGAAGAAGTTTATTGAACCGGTGATTGAGCAACTGAACCAGTCTAAACTTAAATATGAGATAAAAAGCAGAGCAAAAACCATTGCTTCCATCCGGCGAAAATTACAAGCACAGAATGTTACCCTGGATCAGGTTTATGATCTGTTTGCCATCAGGGTTATTCTCACCGGGGTTTTAACCAAAAAGGATGAAGACTTTATTGAGGACTTTAAAAATGAACTCGAATTATACGGTGATCCCCGAAATGTAAGAAAAACAAGAAAAATGAAAGAGCGGGAGGAAGGTCTTACTAACGGAAATGCCAGAAAGAAAAGTCAGGATATCATTTCAAAAGAAAAAGCGCTGATGGATGAGATTCGCCAAAAAGAAACCGAAAAGTTCGAATGCCGCCGCAAACGATACCTCGAACTGCTCAATCGGGAAAAAACTGCTTGCTGGCAGACTTACTCCATTATTACCAATATTTATCAGCCAAATCCAAAACGTTTGCGCGACTGGATAACCACTCCCAAAGACAGTGGTTACGAATCATTGCATACCACCGTTCTCGGTCCCGATGATCGCTGGGTTGAAGTACAGATTCGAACTACCCGGATGGATGAAGAAGCAGAAAAAGGCAGTGCCGCACACTGGAAATACAAAGAGTCAGCTTATGGCAAGAGCCTTGACAAATGGATGATTGATGTCCGGAATATGCTCGAAACTATCGGAACGCAAAACCTTGACAGCAGCTCAACTGCAAAAATTGATGTTTCTTCGGCAAACATTTACGTTTTTACCCCTAACGGTGACCTCAGAGAGCTCAAAAATGGCGCTACAATCCTCGATTTTGCCTTTGATATACACACAGATATTGGCAGCAAATGTATCGGAGGAAAAATCAACGGTAAAATATATCCGATTCGCCATCAGTTGAAAAATGGTGACCAGGTGGAAATTATCACTTCAAAAAATCAAAAACCCCATTCCGATTGGCTTAATGCTGTTGTTACCTCAAAAGCTAAAAGCCGGATTGCACGTGCCCTGAGAGAAACCAAATTCAAAGAAGCCGAGGCCGGCAAAGAGATTTTATACCGAAAATGCAAAAACTGGAAAATAGAACTAAATGACCATGAACTGGTCAAAATTTTGAAATATTTCAACCTGAAAACACCGGTCGATTTATATTATCATATTGCCACAGAGAAAATTGATGTTCAGGAGATTAAGCTTCTTTTTAAGACATCAGAAGAGATTGAAGAAAAAACAGATGTAGAAGACAAACCATTTGACTTTGACGAGCTGATCGAAAGCCAGAGTGAGAAGGATCAGGGATACATCGTCATCGAATCAGGGGTTTCGAACATGAATTACAGTCTGGCCAAATGTTGCAACCCAATTGCCGGCGATCGGATTTTTGGTTTTGTTACAGTAAATCAGGGAATTAAAATCCATCGTTATTCCTGCCCGAATGCCGAACAGATGCTCAAACGCTATCCTTATCGTATCATAAAAGCCCGTTGGAAAGAAATGAACAGCATGAAATTTTTTGTGACTAACCTTCGTGTCGTGGGGATGGACAGGGTTGGTTTGATTAACGACATCACCAAAGCTATATCCGAAGACCTGAAAGTAAATATGAAAAGCATCAGTTTTAAGACAATGGGATCAAGTTTTGAAGGTCTGATTAAAGTGCAGGTCAGGAATGTCGAACACTTAAGCTATTTACGTCAAAAACTTCTGAAAATCAAGGGAGTAATTAAGGTAGGCCGCTATGATTAATCATTGGCGGTACCGGATAACATGGGGACAAATACAAATCCTCCGTGTTGTTCAGTATCATATTCTCTTTCTGATCGTTTGATGAGTCGTGTCATCGTTTGATGACCCTGTTGGCCAACCGGTGCAACAAGAATTCCTCCTGTTTTAAGCTGGTTTACAAGTTCCTGGGGTATTTCGGGAACAGCAGCGGTTATAAGTATGCGGTCGAAAGGTGCAAATGCCGCCAGCCCGAGATAACCGTCACGATGGAAAACTTTGATTTTGTAGTGTTGACTGTCGAAAAAATGCTTTACATTTTTAAACAGGTTGAATTGCCGTTCAATAGTAAAAACTTTTGCTCCCATTTCGTGAAGGATACATGCCTGATAACCTGATCCTGTCCCAACTTCAAGTACTGTCATATTCTTTTCGACCTGCAGCAACTCCGATTGAAAAGCAACAGTATAGGGTTGGGAGATGGTTTGCCCGGAACCAATAGGAAAGGCCTTGTCCTGATATGCAAATTCAAGAAATGACGAGTCCATAAAAAAATGACGCGGCACAACAAGCATTGCTGCCAGTACACGCTCATCCCTGATTCCTTTTTCTGCAAGACTGTTCACCAGCATTTGACGCATTCCTCTATGACGATAATTGTCAATACGTTCCATTGTTTTTACTGTCCTGATTTCATTTGTCGGCGAAATTAAACCAAATTATCATTTTCCAGCGGACTTAAATCACTTATTTTTGCCGTGAAAAATTATTTGTTTATGCTTAAAATTGGAGTACTGGGTGCAGGGCATTTGGGTAAAATTCATCTGAAATGTTTAGCAGAACTGGATAAATATAATGTGGTCGGGTTCTATGATCCCAATGAACAAACATCAGTCAGGGTTGCTAAAGAGTTTAACATTAAAAGATTTGATTCGGTTCAGCAACTGATTGAAGCTGTGGATGTTGTTGATATTGTAACACCAACAGTTTCGCATTTTGAATGTGCTTCGGAGTCTTTGCGTAAAGCAAGGCATGTGTTCATCGAAAAGCCCATTGTTGCCACACCTGACCAGGCACGGGAGCTGATCGAGCTGGCAAAAGAAGCAGGAGTCAAAGTTCAGGTTGGCCATGTGGAGCGGTTCAATCCTGCTTTTTTAGCTGCCAGGCCTTTGATTATGCAGCCAATGTTTATCGAAACTCACCGGCTGTCCGTTTTCAATCCCCGTGGAACAGATGTTCCTGTGGTTCTTGATCTGATGATCCATGACATTGATATTGTGCTGAGTGTGGTCAACTCGGAAGTGAAAAAGATAAGTGCAAGCGGAGTGGCAATTGTAAGTGATACCCATGACATTGCTAATGCCAGAATTGAGTTTGTGAATGGTTGTGTGGCTAACCTCACTGCCAGTAGGATTTCGATGAAAAATATGCGCAAATCCAGGTTTTTTCAGCGTGATGCTTACATTGCCGTTGATTTTCTGAAGAAAGACATCGAAGTAGTGCGTATGAAAGATATCAAGGAAGAACCTGAAAACCAACTCGCTATGGTAATTGACCTCGGGGAAGGTAAAGGGAAAAAAGAACTCATGCTCCAAAAGCCGGAAATTGTACCTAACAACGCTATTATGTCAGAATTGGAAAGTTTTGCAAATGCCATTCAGCTTAATGTACCCCCGCCTGTAACCATTTACGATGGATTCAGGGCATTGGATGTTGCTTACAGGATTCTCGAAAAAATTGCCGGCTGATAATTTGTCGCCACCAATTCTGTTAAAATAACATCATAGCTTAAGACGTTCAAAGAATTCAACATATTTGCAGGATGAACATCAGAAAGTATTCGGCAGTTTTATTATCGATTCTTGTTCTTGGCGCATGCCAGGAGGAAAACCTGCAACCAGGAATCCCTGCACTGGTAAGGGTTGACCAGTTTAACCTCAATACCAGTTTTAATACACAGGGAACCAGCTCACACAAAATTACGGACGTATGGGTGTTTGCTGATGATCAGACAATAGGCGTTTTCGAATTGCCAATAGTAGTACCGGTTTTAAAAAGCGGTATTGGAAAACTAAGGCTTGAAGCCGGCATAAAACTCAATGGAATTAAAACTACACGGGTGAATAACCCTTTTTTTGAACCTGTTATCATCGAATCATTTCTTTACAAGCCCGACAGTGTAGTCATCGTTAATCCGGTCACTACCTACCGTTCATCTACAGTATTTGTATGGATGGAGGATTTTGAGGATGCAGCCATCTCCATAGATACCACCAGATTACTGAGTAAGGCAAGTATCGAAAAAACCACTGCAGATGAGGCGTTCGAAGGAAATTATTCTGGAATTGTAGAACTTACTGCTGAAAAAAACACATTTGAAGCTGCTTCTTTTGAATCTTTTGTGTTGCCGGTGAATGGTGATCCGGTTTTTCTGGAAATGAACTACAAAAATGATTACATTTTTTCAGTAGGGATTTTCTCTCAGACATCAAGTCAGATTATCAAGGAAGAAATCATTTACCTGCAGCCGCAGGAAGAATGGAATAAAATCTATATTAACCTTACCGAAACCCTGATGTCGTCACAAAATGCCGAAACCTTCAAAATTTTTATCCGTACCGCCCTGCCTGACGATCTGGACCATGCCACCATTTATCTCGACAATATCAAACTTATGTACAGGTAAAGCACAAAGATTATGAACCATACACTGCAAGTAGCCAAATATGTTATTGCTGACTGGATTGCGGCTGTTGTCGCATGGTTTCTTTTTTTCAGCTATCGCAAATTTGTTGTTGATCCGCTTGTTTTTTCACATCCCCAGGAAATTTTTGGCGATATCAAATTGTATCTTGGCATGCTTGTAATTCCACTGTTCTGGATCATTCTTTACGTGATGGCAGGTTCCTACCGGAATATTTACCGCAAAACCAGAATAAAAGAGCTGGCCATTACTGTTATAACCTGTTTTATCGGGGTATTGATTATCTATTTCACTCTCTTGCTTGACGATGTAGTCGTTTCGCACCGCTCGCATTACGAATCATTTTTTGTGTTGTTTGGTTTACAGGTTGTTTTTACGGCTGGATTCAGGCTTTACATTACTACCATAACAGTAAAAAAAATCCACCACAAAATCATTGGATTTAATACCATAATTGTTGGTGGGGGCAAAAATGCAGTTGACATTTACACCGAACTGGAAAATCAGTTTCCATCTTCAGGGAATAAATTTATTGGATTTGTTACTGTTAAAGATTCTGACAACTATCTACTTGAAAAACTCCTGCCGAATCTGGGAAATTACAAAACACTTGCTGAACTTATCAAAGCCAGGGAAATTGAAGAAGTGATTATTGCTGTTGAGCGCAGCGAAAGCAAGCTCATCGAGAAAATTCTGATGATTATTGAAGAAACTGATGCTGTTATCAAATTAATGCCCGTAATGCAGGACTATATGCTTGGAAAAGTGAAAACCACTTCCATTTTCACTGAGCCGCTCATACAGATTTCTCCTACTTTACTGCCCCCTTGGCAGGAAACACTAAAGAGACTGATAGATATTACAGCATCATCCATTGCCATTATTCTTTTAATGCCGGTTTATATTGTTCTCATTATTGGTGTAAAACTTTCGTCCAAAGGACCGATATTTTACCAACAGGAACGTATCGGCCTGCATGGTAAACCATTTATGATTCCTAAATTCAGGTCAATGTATGTTGGCGCTGAAAAAGATACTCCCCGGCTTTCCTCAAAAAACGATGATCGGATCACTCCTTTTGGAAAAATGATGCGCAAACTCAGGCTGGATGAAATTCCTCAGTTTTTTACCGTCCTTAAGGGGGATATGTCACTGGTTGGCTACCGCCCCGAGCGACAGTACTTTATTGACCAGATTGTGGAACGTGCCCCACATTACCGAATGCTCTTTAAAGTAAAACCCGGGATTACTTCGTGGGGACAAATCAAATTTGGTTATGCCTCCAATGTTGATGAGATGATCCAACGACTGAAATATGATATCCTCTATGTGGAAAATATGTCGCTGGCTATGGATTTCAAAATCATGTTCTATACATTGCTTATTATCATCCAGGGCAGGGGGAAATAACTTACTCCTGACAGTTTCAGGTATTTTTTAAAAGGGGCTTTACTTTTTAAAAACGAAATATACCGCAAGTATCAGTAAAACAAAAGCTATAAAATGATTCCATTTTAAGGGTTCACTTTTGAAAACCACCAAAGTGAAAAGCACAAATACCGTAAGGGTGATAACTTCCTGGATAACCTTTAACTCAACAAGGCTAAAAGGGCCTCCATTGCCTTTAAATCCAATCCGGTTGGCAGGCACCTGAAAAATATATTCAAAAAATGCAATTCCCCATGAAATAAGGATTACTGCAAATAACCCGAGTGCTTCAAACCATTTGTATTCTCTCATCTTTAAATGGCCGTACCAGGCTATTGTCATAAAAGTATTCGACAATATCAGCAACCCAATGGTAGTAAACATTTTCATACGTTTAGTGTGTTAGGTTTGACGAATAAAAGTTTTGAATTTCAGGAAGGAAGAAAATAGATGAATTTTTGTGAGTGATCCCGGATGGATTATTGATTTTATCAAAAATTACACGATTATTGTCCATTGGTAAAAAAGAAGCTGATAACATCAAAGCGATGTTTCGCTTGTTGGTTTTATCCGAATAGGCTAACCGAGGATTTTGGATGAGACAACTTTTTGCCATCAGCGTAACGAAATTAGAGGGATTGCTTACTGATTCAGAAAATCACCAATTTTTGAAAAAACAAATTCAAAATCTTTGTTGATCTTGTTTTGTGCACGATTTACAGGAAACGGATTTTCGTGGATATAAGACCGGTCAAAATCTATTTCGTCCACGCGAATGTTGATATTCCTGTAAGCTCCTTTTAAGGTATTGACAACCTCGAAAGAAGGAATTACAGTATCTTTTTTAAGTGTGATGGCATAAATGTGTTTTTCAAATTTTTTGAATAGCTCTTCTCTGAATTCTCTCATTTTGTGGTAATCAAGCATGGAATAAAAGATTTTTCCTTCGGTGTGATCTTCATTTATAAAATGATTCAGGATGTTATCCTTTTTCAGGATAGCATCGAAATGCTCTATCAGAAAAGAGTAAAGTGCTACATTGGCCTCGCTGTCGAGAATGAATTTGGAAACCGGTGACAATCGGTTGAAGGTGGCCCCACTGCAAAACAGAACTACTTTAGCATTGGCAAAAAGATTGTCAAAGTTGGTGAGTTTGAGAATCAATGCCAGAAAACCACCAATAGAATAAGCCACTAAATCAAACATAAAATCCTTTTGAATATGCTGGTGCTTCCCCTGCCTGATTTCATTTATCAGCTGAATTACATCGTAAAATGTTTGTAAACCTGACCAGATAAACCTTTGAGGCATGGAGTGCAGACGCATGCTTATAGCTACATTTGACAAGGTTGAATTGATGATATTCGGGAATTGTTGTTTTCTAAGTTCACTAAGCTGATACATCTCTTTTTTACTGCTCCAGTTTTCCGGTGCTCTTTGCATATGAAAGGCGATCGGAAACAGAATCACAGCACTGCCGGTGCGATCACACAATGATTTTGCCCAGGGAAGATATTTACTCCAGTTTTTTTCGTTAAAGCCATGGAAAAGGAAAATCACTTTGGAGGTTTTTTCAACTCCTGCAGGTTTCATCAGATAATAGTCAAATTCCTGGTTTTCTTTTATGGCGATATCTTTGGTCTGCAGATGGTCAATCATCGGGCCAATGTCAGTATAGAACGAAAAATTTTGCTTAAGGGTTGTCTGGTGCGTTTCACAAAAATATTCATCAGCACCGGGAAGGATTTTGAAGGAAAAAGAGTTGAAATGAGCTTCAAAAAGTTCTATGGAATCATATTTTTTTTCTGCCGAAGGTGATAAAAGCAGCTTTTGCAACTCTTGAAAATCTTTCGTATAGCTCATACTTCAGTGATAATTGATAGCTGTTCTGTTTTTAATACTGGTGCAAACTTATAAGTTTAATTGGCAGAGGAGGTAAAAGTATAAAATGACATCGAGTACAGGTTAAGATTTTAAACTTATTTTACAGCGAAGTTGGTTTTTACCATCTGTTTTTGATTTATCCTGATTATCTTCAGTTTTTTTTAATTCCTGATTTTTTTAGCCAAACATCTACAGTTTCGGTAGTTACCAGGCAACCATAGCGCATGTTTTCCAAAATGGGCCTGATGGTTTCATAAAAAGCTTTTAGTTTGGCAGCTTCATCAATTATCTCGATCACAACCGGAAGTTTTTCAGTTACTTCCCAGAATTTGTAGGAGTGAATCACCGAACTGGAACCATATCCCAGTATTCCTTTATTTACGGTAGCTCCGGCAATTCCGGATTCTTTCGCGCTGAATACAATATGTTCGTACAGCAATCCATCTTTATGTTTGTCGGTTGAACTGATGAATATCCGCATTAAAAGCCATGTTTCGTTTGATTCCATTTTAGATAAATTTAATGATTAACCTGCCGGTGAAAACTGCTGCTAAACCAAGAACAAAACTCAAACCTGCGTAGATGAATAAACGAAAAATCTCTCTGTTTTGCATCAGAAGAAATGCATCATTGGATAAAGATGAGAAGGTGGTAAATCCTCCGCATATTCCAACAGTTAAAAAGATTCGCCATTCAGACGACAGAATGTTTCCTTTTTCGGACAGCCCGAAGAAAATACCAATTAAAAAACTGCCAAGAATGTTGATGAGAAAAGTGCTCCAGGGAAAAACAGAAAGGTAATGAAGCTGAAAATAGCGGGAAATGACAAAACGAAGTGCTGTTCCTATAAAACCCCCGATGCCTGCAATAATAACTGACTTAAACATAATTTACCTGTAAATGATTTCAAGGTAGAAGTCATCAGCCTTACGGGCAGTTAATGGCAGACCTCATTGCCGGCACAAAAGTAAGGAATTAAACCCATTCGATAGTTTTAGCTAAAGAAACATCAGGAGACTAATGGCCATTATTGCCATTCCTGCTATCAAACCACCGATGGCAATGTGATGTTCGCCATATTCTTCAGCGGTTGGCAGCAATTCATCCAGCGAAATATACACCATAATTCCTGCCACTCCGGCAAAAATGACTCCGAATGTTAAATCATTAAAAATACTTCTCAGGATGAAATACCCGATAACTGCACCAATAGGTTCGGCCAGCCCCGAAAGAAATGAAAGCCAGAATGCTTTGTTGCGGTTTCGGGTAGCATAATAGATAGGAACCGACACGGCAATTCCTTCGGGGATGTTGTGAATGGCTATGGCTACAGCAATACTCACTCCCAGTGCAGGATCGGTGAGTGCCCCCATGAAAGTAGCCAGACCTTCAGGAAAATTGTGGATAGCAATCACAAGCGCTGAAAATAATCCCATTCGGAGTAACTTTTTGTTGTTCTCCGGATTCAGGTTTTTTTCGTCAATGTTCTTTATTTCATGCGGGTTTTCAAACGAAGGGATCAATTTGTCAATAATTGCGATGAGGGCTATGCCGGAAAAAAAAGCGATTGCAATATAAACGTTGCTTGCTTTTTCACCGTATGGGGCAATTAAGGAATCCCTGGCTTTGGCCAATATCTCAACAAACGAAACATAAATCATCACACCCGCTGAGAAACCCAGTGACCCGGCCAGAAACTTGGGGTTGAACTTTTTGGAAAGCAAGGACATCACACTGCCAATGCCTGTCGAAATTCCCGCAAAAAGGGTCAGCGCAAAAGCAAACAGGATATTTTCATTCATTTCTATGCCGGTTTTTTTTGATAAATGTGTTTGTTAACAACTACTAATGAATGGATTTGAAATAACAGTTCAGCCAGATATTCAACGTAAAATCTCTAAATTTTAAGTATTAAAATCATATTTTCACTGAATACAAAACAACGGCTTTTTTTGAATTTATAGATTATTTTATGAAAAAATCCTCAAAAAAAGTATGTCGAAAAAGCCGGCAAGCTGAACATTTTAAAGCCTTGGTTAAGGGAATTTTCTTTTGGGTCAAATGAGAGCAGGCTACAGGGTTGACGATTCTTTGTCGGGACACAAGATCATATTTTTAATTTCTTTTTTTTGCTTTCATGGATTTAAATAGGGTCCGCTGAAAAACACCCATAAGTTGGTCAGTTGAAGGAAACAAGGTATATTTGCAGAAAAATATGCAGGGAAAAATGACAAAACAGTTAACTTTTGAAGGATTTGAAACCCCCTTTGCCAAATCGCTCAACCCGAACAACCGTTGGGTAGTTTTGGCCAAATTGATTCCCTGGGATGAAATCTGTAATCTTTACCTCAAACATGTTGGGATAATTACCACAGGACGGCCACCCATCAACCCACGGATTGTTATCGGATCGGTAATCATTAAACACATGTGCAATCTTGATGACCGTGAGACTGTTGAACAGATAGCTGAGAACATCTACATGCAGTACTTTCTTGGCTATTCCGGGTTTACCAATGAGCCACCCTTCGATGCTTCATTGTTTGTTGAGTTTCGCAAAAGGCTTGGTTTTGAGCAACTCAAAGCCATCAACGAACGAATCAAATCGCTTAAAACGCAGCTTGATGCAAAACAAAAAGATTCAAGCAGGTTAAAAAAGCTTACGGTTTAGACCGGATCAAAGCCCGAATGAATGAAACAAGCGAATCGATGATTGCCAGTATAATAGTAGTACTCAACCTGGTCAGATTGGCCGGGATGGGTACGCTATGCCTTTTATCGAAATATTTTGAAAGTTTCTCAGCAAGATATTTTGAAAATTCGATTCTTCTGCAACCAGTAAAGGTATCCGAAAAAAATATTTTCGACATCTTCGATAACACAAAACCGGTTGCTGCCTGATAAATCAGCTTTTAATCAAGAATTTAGTTTTTCAGCAGACCCGATATAAATTGTAGATTACAAGGTCTTAAAGGAGATTTCTCATTCCTTTTGGTCATACCAATGACATCCGTTGGGAAAAAGGAGATTTCTCATTCCTTTTGGTCATACCAATGACATCCGTTGAAAAAAAGGAGATTTCTCATTCCCTTTAGTCATACCAATGACATCCGTTGGGAAAAAAGGAGATTTCTCATTTTCTTTAGTCATACCAATGACATCCGTTGGGAAAAAGGAGATTTCTCATTTTCTT
>Ga0116164_10000763_pt1 | contig 26333 bp, 28 predicted proteins | sample AD_UKC109_MetaG_FD_89888 | JGI IMG/M metagenome (GOLD analysis project Ga0116164, IMG submission 89888) | Active sludge microbial communities of municipal wastewater-treating anaerobic digesters from Hong Kong - AD_UKC109_MetaG | ecosystem: Engineered > Bioreactor > Anaerobic > Digestate... | reverse complement strand
CTAGAACCCAAACACGTTTCGGGTCCAGGCCGGTAAGACGATTTAAATAACCAAAAACAGGCTTTCAGCCCTTGAGTTCTACGAACTCAATTCCTTGAAAGTATAGAAAGGGAAATAAAAAAGAAATGGTTTAACAACGCAATAAGATAATTTCAAAGCGGATATTTGGATGCAACCCAAAATATTGCGATTAACTAAATTTAATTTGAAAAGTAGATTTTATTTAAAAAATAAGACTTGTTAGATTTCAATAAACACGAATCAAAAAAACCAATATTCGATTTTTGATATTTAGTTGTTTTATAAGATGAAGCTGTTATTTTTGGCTGTAAAGATAACATATCACATTGTCCTGCATCTAAAGGTAAAGCCGAATCATCTAAAAGAACATTTTTGTCACTTATAAAAAACCATGAGTTTGAAAAAACAGTTGAGGGCTTGAAGTCAAAAGTATATAGATTAATATCTTCAATTTTTGATACATGAATATTACTGGAATAGTTCAAAATATCGTGCTTTGCAAGAACAATATCAGAGATCAATGAGTGGGTTTGATCAATAACAATATTGTTAAAAATAGTTTGACCACCACCACCTGCTATATATAAATAAGCATCACCATTCAAAGAAAATTCAACCGAATCTTTAGCAACAATATTATTAAAGTAAAAATTTGCTCGGTTAGAAATAATGCAATTTATATAAAATGTAGTTGCCCCTAAAGGAAGATTATTATGTATCAATTTTGAGAAATCGCCCTCTCCTGAACCGACATCAAGAGAACCATTGAAATCCGGGTGATTTCTGGAATTTGTACCATCACAACTAACAACATTCTCAACACCCCAAAACATCGAGAAATCTTCCCCAAGATTAACAGTACAATTTTGAAGTCCGCAAGGACCGACAAAATATTGTATTCCCGGAATGATACCTGAAAATAAAAAGACATCTAAAACCTTAGAAACAGTATTAAATTTAATGTTTGCAGAGTCATCCAAAACATCGTTTTGAGCAACCACTAATGATGAAAAAAGTATTAAACTCAAACAGAACGATTTCATTCAAAACCACCTTTAAAAATTAAATCACTTGGTATTCCACCAACGCAATACGCATCCCCATCAATTGTATTAAAAACAAAATGAATCTCTGTATCAGAAATGATTTTTCGTTTAATATTTGAATTATAAGCCAAAGAAAAAACCTTTGAGTTTAGATATAAGGTATAAGCATTGGAATCATAGCTTACCGCCCCACCCGACAATCTCGAACAACTCCCGATCTGTAAAGGAGTATTGGTTAAAGCATAATTATTGGAAATTGAAAACTCTAAATTAAAAGTAAACGGATATTTAAAACTATCCACAACAGCAAAATAATTTATATTAGAACAATCATAAAATTCATCAAAAATAACGGATTGGAGATTTCCATTAACATAAGCAAAAACCTCAACCTCGCATTCAGCAGAACGATAAACCACAGGAAGCAACATACCAAAAACATCAATGCCGTTATCAGAATGAACGTTAAGCGTTTGAGCCTGAGTATTAAAAATACCCAAGCCCAAAGCCGTTAGGAGAAGTTTAAATTTTACCATCATTAATTTGATAATACCTCTAATTGATCTTGCTTGAGAGAATCAGCAACCTGGCTAGCAATATAAGTCGCCACTTCTTGTAGATAATCCCCTTTTCCAGCCTTAATATCCTTAACTTTCAAAGACGGATTAAATTTAATCCCTAGAGTAAACTTATTGCTATGAATATCATCACAGCATAATTCAATCACAATTTTCTGCTTCATGTTTTTACTCATAAACAAAGTTGCCGTTATTGGATATAGCATCACCAGAGTTTCCGGCATAGATTAACGTGGCAAACCAACCCTTTTTTCGTTCACTAGGATAAACATTTTGACCGCATCTTTCATCCTCAGTACCGTAAAAGGTACTGACAGCGGATGATTGAGGGCGAACAACTCCGCTTGTAGTAAAACCATAACAAGTAGATGTTAAATCAGGGAAACCATCTGAAAACTCATTTATAATTGTATGGCCAGTATCAGGGTCATAAATCAAAACCAATCGAAAACCACTTGGGTTTTGACCACCACCATAATAATCACTACCATAATATTCAACATAAGGACGATCGGTTGAGACATAATAAACTGAATTTTCGGTATATAAAACAGTATCCTCAAATTGCTTACTATCAACCCTTTCAAATTGCACCAAACCTTTATATGAACTATAAATATTTGGTAATCCATTCCCGGTATTGCCATTATCTCTTTGCCAGTAAACTTGCCACCAACCCTGTGTTAAAAAATCAATGTTGTGTGTATTTAACCCATCATGAAAACGCATTCTTGATACTATTAAAGTGGTATTATTAACTGTAATCTCAGCACGAATCGGAGATAGCCACTTCATAACAACCGTCCCCTTTTGTGTCGTATTAGCACCACTGTTCGATGTGTTTCCACATGGAATACAGTGACCGCCTGTGGTTTGATATAAAGGCGAAGTTAAAGTACCCATCAAACCCCTGCCCTCGCGCCAGGCATAAACATCACTATTTGGTATATACTCACCAGAAAATGTGTACCAGATAGGAATACCATTGGAATCATGTGTATAAAGCGAACAAAACATAAAAGTTCCTGCATCTGTAAAGTTTGCAAGCTGTAATTCACAGTTGACACCCCAAGCACCCTGACGATCTTCTTCAAAACCATCAAAATACCAACCGCTATCGGGCATGTCTGGATTGAGAACCCAAAGCGGAACTAAACCGCTACCAAAAGATTTAAAAGAAAGGACTAAAAATAGCCAAAGAAAAGTTTTCATAATTCACCTCTATAATTTTCATGCTTATGTATTAATATCGTTAATTTACGCATTCGAGTATAACACAAAAAACATGAATAAAACCTGAATAAACATCATTCCACCGGACAACAAATACTCATGTACTTACGCTGATAATATTTTTCGTATTCAACAGTTTGATTTCCACAACCCGAGACAGGAACACCACATGGCGGAAACCTATACTCTCCAAAATCCTTGTATTTATTACTTTGCACAACACCACCCCCTATCATACCCTCCTCGAAATAAGAATAAACAGGGGCGTTCAGACAAGCGTTATAATTACTATTATAATAAAATTCACCTGGTTCTGTATCAGGATTATTGTAAGCATTTATCAAACCCCTGTTTGTATTAGCAATACTTCTACATTGGCTCTCAATACCAGAATAAAGCCCCATATTTCCTGCGTGTTCACGAGAATTTACACGACCCATCATTGCCCAAGCTTCAACGTATTCAAAGCCTGGAGCAGGTAAACCGTAAGTTGTGAATAAAGTAGTTCTAGGAAATGCACCAGTATAATGAGCTTCACACGTTGTATTTGAATCATAAACATATCTGTCTGGAGAACAAGCAGTGCACCAGTTTTCTACAGGTCTTGCATCTATTATACAATTACCATACAGTTCGTTTGGATCGGGATCGCCACCAGGATCACTACCACCATCCCCACAGTTCACGCCACCGGCACATCCGTTGATATCTGGAAAGCCCCAAAATAATACCACCCTATCATAATCCATTAACCCAACTGAAAAATCTCCCGGCACAATCGTGTAGTTAAAAGAACTTGTAACCCCTCTTACAGTATAAGTATTAGCAAGAATCACCCCTACCTGCAAAACTCCCGATTGAGTGAAACGATTAACAGTTTCTTTATACCAACCCGACACAAAAGAAACCACGCCTGCCAAATCAGAAATGTTTTGACCGTAACTAATAGGATAGTTAGTATAAGGATATGCGAAACCAAGAGTTTCGTTAGGAACGATTAAAAAGCGTAAAACTTGTTCATCTGTACCATTAACAGGCATTAAAGACTTATCCCAATATAAATAAGTTGATACACCAACCAAATCTTTAAACTGATTATCCCCATACTGCTCACCCCAACCATCAGGCAAATAGCCTGCTGTACGCAAAGCAGAAATCATAACAGTCCCGGAACTATCATCAGCCAACGAAGAATAATTAACCCCTGCCCATGATTCCCCTGCCTTATAAGTACGCTCATACCAATGAGCCAATTTATCTTTTTCAACGCTTGCTTTTGCTACATTAGCCCTATCTCTTATTAAACCCGATGTCCAATAAGCCAAAAAACCAATAATAACCACAACAACCATTAACTCAACCAAAGTAAAACCCTGTTGTTTATTATGACGTTTGAAATAAATCATCTTTTGACAAACCTCCTTTTGAAAATTTAGCAATAGCAATCTTTTGTCTTGATATAACTTCATCAAAAGCATTAAATTCAGCCTTAATAATATTTGATTTAAAGTTTTTCATGTGTTCATCAGTTAAAGAAAACAAAACACTACCTCTGATATTAAACTTCTTCCATTCATCTGTGGCGTTTGGATTGTATATTTTTTGTTGATGAAAACAAAAGCGAAATGTGGATGCAAGCAAATCAGCCGAACTCTCACGGTTATCACCAAAACTCGCCCATTCAACTAACTTTTTAAGAGTCGCATCAACAGAGCGAGCATGAATTGTTGAAATAACCAAATGACCCTGAGAACTGGCGATTAAAGCCTGTTTAGCCGTTTGTTCATCTCTTATCTCACCCAAATAAATAATAGAGTTAGGCATAATTGTGTAACGCCTTAAAGCACCTTTTAAATGCTTCCTGAAATCATCATTAACATCAGTCTGCAAACAAGTTCCGTTTTCACCCCAATTCCCCTGCATCGAATATTCAGGTGGGTCTTCATAAGCGTTACAATGACCTCCGAATTTTACCAAACGAGAAACACATGTTGCCGTAGCCGAAGTTGTTTTACCCTCACCGGTAACAGCACTAAAAAGAATTAAACCGCCATTACACAGATATTCTGAAAGCAAGACTTCTTTAACACCCGGCAAAATATCCAAATATTCAAGCAAAGGCGGATCACCGGGCTTTGTTCTTATATTTAACGAATGACCTCCAATAATTTTTTCCCAATGGCAACGCAAATTAAAAAAAACACCTTTTGAGTTTTTGAGTCTGTGATTGTATTCAATGCAATCCTCTTTTTCTAAAGAATGAATATTGCGTAATTCAGCCACTATTTCATTATAAAGATTTTGAAAAAAACTAAGATTTTCCTTTGTTTCATGTTTAAAAAACATTTTAACTTTAGGCTCTTCATTTGTGACATAATAACTCATAGCAGAAAGGTTATGCAAAACAGAAACAGAACCATCCTTGCTAGGTGAATCAAGATAGACAAAAAATATATCAGAAATTGTCTTGTTGTCGTTTAAATTCATAAAAACTCCCTAGATATTAAATGCGTAAAAATAAAATAGTGTTACTTGTGGATTTACAATGATCAGGTAATGATAATTGTGTCTGAGATGGTGATTTTATTAAAACATCGTTAGCATCAATAAAATTAAAATGATCCCATAAATCAGCCAATATAACATTACACATAGCCTTATTCATCGCTTGAGGCTTAAGCATAAAACCCTGTTTTCTTTTAGTAATAAATGGAGAGTCATTTACAATCCTAAGAGGAATTATATTAACACCAACAAAGAGATAATTTTTAAAATATAAATTATTATCTCTAAAAACAATATCATGAGGAAACCCTTTTAATGATGATAAATACTGTTTGTCAATATTAACAACATTACCTTTTTCATTAACTGAATCTATTAAATTAGCAAGTTCCAAAATAGCAGAAGACAAAGACGAGTACTCTAACGAATCATCAGATATATTTTTGAATTTTGAAAACGCAAAGACAAAAAAACCAATCAAACTAATAACAACCATGAGTTCAAGTAAATTAAAACCCTGTTGTTTATTGTAAAAAGATTTCCTCATTTTCATAAAATACCCGTTATCTCTTGGTTATAGCAACCGAATTGGCATTATTGGTGCAATTAGCATTAATTGCAGCGATATCGACATCTTGAGTTGCACTGGTTTTTACAGGAATAGCATTAACAGAAATCAATTCAGCACTATCCCAATAACCGTTAACAAATAAATTACAAGGTCTGTTAGTCATATCAATTTGAGTTAAAAGCAAAGCATTGTTTACACCAGCACCCACAGAAGCAGGCGCAAAATCTACTGCATTCCCTTGAGGATTTAAAATTGCTGTATCACCGGCATTGTGATACTCTTTTAAAACCTCACTTGCAAGCAAATTAGCGGTTGTAACATTTGTCCAGTCGCCATTAGGTGCGTATTCGCTTGCTACGGAATAAAGGGCGTTTGTGTTATCAACCAAATTCTTTTTAATAATAAAATCACGAACAATAGGGAGGTTAGGTATAATAAAATACAACAACGCACCAATAAGTACAATAACCACCATTAGTTCCACTAACGAGAAACCACCTTGCTTTTTAAGTTTTCTTAAATTAAAATTTTTCATCAAAAATACTCCTAAAAGTTAAATTAAAATATTAAACAATCTTGTCTAATGAGTTATATGCTTGCTCCATTATTGGGCCAAGCATGGATATGTACGCCCATCCAATCAAAACAGCGATTATAATAAGCATTACAAACTTAATAGTTGACCTTAATTTATCAAATTGTTCGATAGTTTCTTCAATGTTATAAACCGCCAATTCTTTAATTGCCTCCGGTTCTTTTAACTTTGTAAAATCAATCAAATTAACCCTTGTGAAAGGATCAATAAGGTCAACATCAAATAAAAGAGTTTCGTCATCACCATCCGACGATGACAAAAACATTTTTTCTAAATAATATGATAGATACGGTGTAGAGTTATTTTTTAAAAACTTCATACACTTAGTTATTTCACCACCGGAATTAACCAAAGAAGATAACGAAATCAAAAATGATGAAAGAACCAATCTCCGATAAACAGTAAAAGGAAAAATCCTCTTATGTAAAAACTCTCTAAACTTGCCATAGCCACGAGGCAACCGATAAGCAAGCAATGAAAACATAGCAATAATAAAAAGAATAACAGCCCACCACCAGTTTTCAATAAAACCACTTAAAGAATAAAACGCTTGAGCATAAGAGGGTATATTTGCAAGCGATAATACTTTTGTGGTGGACGAAGACATATAACTCATAATCAAAATAAAGCCAACTCCAAAAAAAAGCCAACCCAATAAATAATAAATGATTCCCTTTACTGGTTTTTTTACCCGAAGTTGACTTTCAGCAAAGAATGAGGCATTTTCAAATCCAACATCCAATTGATGTTGCATTTCACTTGCAGAAATAATTGTAATTTCAGTTTTAGGTAGATAAGGAGATAAAGCCTCAGAAACAGTAGCCCCATTTGATACTTCTTCATAAGCATTAAATAAATACTGCCCTGCTTTCATTTTGTTTTCTGAATACAATTCAGAATAAGTTAACAAAGTACCTTTAATATCAAGATTGTTTTTAGACCTGAAAGCAAAAACCTTATAAAGCCCGGCACGAGTTTTTAACTTAAAAGCCGATTTCTTTTTGTAATCATCTATTATATTTTTTAAAAAAGAAATCATAAATCATCCACCAGTTTATCAATAATCCACACCGGATCAATTACACCCTCTTTAGCTTTAATCAAAGCACGATCCATCATACTTACACCATTAATACCATCTTTTGTATCAGCCCATTTTGAACGAGCCTCAACAAACTGACTGTTAATTAACAAACTATTTATTTCATCAGTGGGTTTATATATTTCATAAATCGGAGTCCGACCTTTAATGCCGTTTGACTCACCACAAGAAGAACATTCACCGTTATAATTACGAAAACGAATACCACTAAGGTCATTTTCAAAAAGATCAAAAATTTTAGATTGTTTACGCATAGAAAGCGTATCTTTCACATCATCGTATTTCAAACAACACTTATCACAAGTAACAGGAGCAAGCATCTGAGCTAAAACTCCTTTTAAAACCGATTTAAGACAAAGCGTATAAGGATTTAAACCAAGAACCTTAATTATACGAATCATGGCTTCGATCCATGACGTTGAATGAAAAGTAGATATTGTAAATTGACCACTTAAAACCTGATCAATACAAGCCTCTGCAACAATAGAATCCCTAAGCTCTCCAATAAAAACAATGTCGCTAGCCATCCGTTTAAAATCTTTAATAGCTGTTTGCCAGGGCGACAAATCGTTTTTATTTGTAAATAAAGAATGATGGACAACTGTTGGTATTTGTATCTCCACAGGGTCTTCAACTGAGACTGCTTTTCTTCTCCAATTGCTCACCTCTAGCATATTATTTAAAAAAGATGCGTTTGATGTAGTTTTACCTGAATTGGTTTGACCAACCCATAAAAACAAACCAGAGTCTTTTGCTGATAAATAATCTAAAAATTCAATTGTTTTGGAATCATAACCCAATTGTGAAAATGCAAGAATATCACCACTGGTTTTATTGATACGTATTGTTATATGATAACCGCCTGAATGAGTAGGAGAACCATGCCATCTTAAGGTATATTGAAAATCTTTGTAAATGTACACATAACTAGCATCCGTCTTAATGTTTAAATCAAACTCAGTTGTACTTTTGTTTTCTGTATCAAAATCACGATAATAAGCAGTAATCATTTTTTTACCGGTCTCCTTATCAACGTTATACTGATGAATGTTTTGACCAAAAATAGAAAAGCTAACCGACAAATACGCTTTTGCGTTATAAATAATATTAACGTTATCACACTGTTTATCAATTGCTGAATTAATCAAATTGTTAAATTTTTCAAGCGAAGAACTCTTAAACTTAACAGGATTGTCTTCAATAACACCGTTATACAACGAATCCAAAACCACGTTATTTACAAAGTAAAGACGGTCAAGAATATACCCACAGTCCTCAATCAATCGTTTAACACGTTTATAATTTCTTGTAACAGTTGAATTGTTTAATATTAATAAATAAATACTATTATCAGAACCTTGTAATACGGCACTACACATTCTGTCATCACGAGACAACCGTATCCGACTACCAACCCCACTTAGCAAAGTAAAGTTTTCGGGCAATTCGCCCTTTGACATAATTTCACCAGAAAAAACAGAAAGATCCTTGATGTTTGTATCTTCTATTTTCCTATTCAAGGATGGAACATCATCAAAAAACATTTATTTTTTTCCCGTTAGAAAGAGTAATTCCATTAATACTAATTTCTTTTATGTAAGAACCATCTAACCGATCCCCAACGGATAGTTTTTTAATCATTTGACCGTTATTAATAAAAACAGAATTAGAACTAAAAGAAACAATGGATGATGATTTATTAAGATTCATTTCTTCATCCAATTTATTCATTTCCATTTTATTTTTCTTAAGAGTCAACAAATAACCGCTAGTCTTAACCTCTTTTTCAAGCATTTCATTTTGTAAATCCTTATCCTCTCTCTTAGTTGCATAAGCAACAGAACTAAGGAGTAATAAACTCAAAAGTAACTTCATAATAATCTCCGCTTTCTTTCTTAATCATGTGTTTAAAAAATAAATGATCCAACTCAAAACGATCTAATATAGCATTGAGTTCATTAATTGAAATATTCGTCAAGGTGAACGCCCCAACATTAAACGTTTTCAAAGGATTGCTAACCGCATAACCATCTATTTCATCATCAGGTAAAACAATCTTAGTTGGCTGTTTATATTGAACCTTATAAGTGTCACTAATATTTAATACAATATCAAAAATATTACTATTAACACCCACCAAATCATCTACCGACTTAATCTCAATATCTCTTAATGGAATATCAACAAACTTGTTTTTGATGGTCGCAACAACCGGTATAGATTGAGTAAAAGTGACTTCACCCAAAGAACCAATTTTATTTAAAAAAGGCTCTGACAAAGAACCGTATTTATTTCTAGTATATTTGGTCTCAAAGTCTATCGCTGTACACTTAATAAGATTTCTCACCCATCCACCGACCTTTTCAATTAAAAAACCTGAAACGTGAGAACAAGATTCAACTAAAGGCAAAACAGAACTTGATTTATAATAAAAGTCTAATTTCTGCACCAATTTTTTTTGATAAAAATCCCGGATTTGTTTTTCTGTTGGGGGTTTATTAATTGCCTTTTTAACAGGTTCAGGCATTGATTCCTTGTGTTTTGAATAATAGTCATAACCTATAAAACCCACCACAGTTAACATAAAAGCGATAAGAATTTTGTTTTTTAATGATTCAGAGGATTTATTAGTGTCTTGAATTTTGAAGTTGCGACCTAAAGATTTCCAATTAGCAATAGTAAAAAAACTTGCATTGAATAATCTTGATTTCATTGATTCATCAAGATTTATGGAATATACGTTTTTTAGTGACGGACGAATGTTTATCTCGCTTGTTATTTTATTTTCTAAAACGTCATCAGTAACAACAATGTCAGAATTAGGATCAATAGCACCATCTTTAAATATGCAATAATAATACTTATTATCATTTATTTTATGGATAAAGATAAAACTATGATCATCAACAAGTTTATTTAAACAAGCAGGCAAGCAATAGCAACCACTAGCAGAGGGATCATCATATAAGGCAAGATATTGAATATCTATAGACTCAGCAACCAGTAAATAATAAAACCGCTTTCTCATCGACTTTACATACTTGCTAACGGAATCATTAAAGGTAACGGATTTCCACCGACCACCAACTAGATAATTCTTATTTTTTATTTTAATTTTCATTTTATGATTTTAGGAGTAACAAGAATCAGCATAGATGAATTTTTAATTTTGCCGGTACGAGAACCACCAACCGCCCATAAATCAGATTTAAAAGGACTTCGTTTTGATATATTACTGTCAGACATATTAAAACCACTCAATATAACAGACTCACCATTTTTCATTTTTAGCTGTTGCATGGTTTCCCTGACCGATGTTTGAGGAATACGAGCCGAGCCGTTATCACCTAAATCAATTTCAACAACATCATTTAAAGTTGTAAAGGATGCCTTAAATTCAACTAACAATTCATCATCATTCAAAATAACCGGAAGCATATTAAGATGAAGACCAACGGACTTTTCCTGAAAAGCAATATTTTGAGCAACTCCGACATTAGGAATAAGAGTTGATTGAATAATCTGAAAAGGTAATTCATCACTTACAGAGATAGGGAGCATTTGATTTGATAAAATTCTGAAAGAAAAATCCTTTTTACTAGCAATTCTGACATGTTCACTCAACGCCTGAATTAAAGCAGAACTACCAGAAAAAGGCACATTGTTTTCAATAACAGAAAAGCCAATCGAATCAGCAGTTGCATCAACGTTTGAATTGTTAGAAAAGTTTATACCCAAATCCCTGAGATTGCTCCATATTAAATCCCATCGTAAACCCAACTGATCTGTATTTGTTTCTTCGTAAATTAAAATGGTAACATCAAAATTAACCATCTGAGTTAAAAGAGACTTCAACTCAACAAAAGACGAATCAATCATCTCAAGCGTCATATTGGAAGCTGTAACGCTTAACAAACCTGTTTGAGGTGAATAGGTATAAGAACCATCATCTTTTGACAAAAAAGGCTCTACAAGCGACTTAACAGAGTCGTTAGCAACATAAGAAAATGAAGAAGACAAAGATTGACCACCCTCACCTGTTATTAAAGCACCCTGAGACTCAGCTTTGACTCCCTCTTCACCGCCTCCGCTTGAACCCGATGAATTTTGAGAACCATAACGAGAACCGCTTGTAAGTTCTATACGCCCGACTTTATCTGTTGGTAACAAAGGTAATCGCCAATGACGTGTTTGATATTTAGTCAGATAAACAATATCGTCCTTATAAGACCATGAACACTTTAAAGAATAGCAAATATTATCAAGTAAACCTTTTACTGTTCCTGTGTAATTTAAGCCTGTTGGTTTGTCTGACTTTAAATTGACATCAACTAAAACCCTTTTATTTAGCAACCCACCCAAAACAGGCATAACAGTATCATAGTTAAGGGTATTAAAAACAACAAAGTCACTCCCGGTTACATCAAACAGAGACTTATCAACAAATAAAGTCTTTTTTGGTTTTTCCGCTATTTTTATATCAAGTCGTTTATCATCCATTGATTTTTTTAAATTGAGTTTATCAATTTCTAATTTAACTTCATCAGAAGCCAAATCAGGCTTTGAGTTTTGACTCATGTTAGTACAACCTGAAAAAACAACAACCACTAAAACAACTAAAAGAAAAAGCAATAATTTGAACTTACTCACTTAATACCTCCAAAATATTATTATTGTCACTTACACCTAAACGGAAATCCAAATCAGCCAATTCAAGAATCATGTTAGACTCGGCAACCAACGCATTTATAGCATCAGTTTTATTCTCAAAAGTATAATTGTTAGAAATCACAGAATCTAAAAACCACTCGTTTTCAGACATTGATATATTTAAAGACAAACCTGCCTTTTGTGAAATTAAATTAAAACAATCAAGCAATGAAGTGCCGGATTGAAGTGAAATAGATTGATCTATAACAACGACATCATGTGAAAGTTTAATAGGTTCAGAATTTGATGAAACACTGGCAACCTCAAAAACATTACCGTCAGCAATATCAAGATGATACTCATTATCAGATTTTATTACCGCAGTATCGGGGTTATTATCAACCAAATAAGAACCTGAAACATCATCTAACAACGACAATTCACCTGAACCAACATCAGCATCATTTGAACCAATATCGTAAGCAACAACATCTGACCATGAATCGTCAATATCAGTATAAGCTGGCTTAGTATTAGAAAAAAATAATGTTTTTTTATCAGGATCAACAACAACAAAAGAACCAACGGGTTTGGTAAGATTTAAAAAACTTCTAACTGATAACTTTTGACGGTTTAAAAGATAATAAGACGGTGGCATTGCCTTAAGGTCATAATTAATAGGCAAAACAGTATAGCCAAAGACCCCCAACAAATCACTCAACTGATCAAGACGAGAGGAATATTCTGTGCTTAATTTGTTATAAAACGACAAATCAAATATATAATCTGGCTCAAGTTTAAAAAAATTGTCAGAATTCATGAAATACAAAATATCATCTGACTTAACAACAGGCTTAACAGTAACCTGCTTATTTTGACAAGCAACCAAAGAAAATAAAAAAAATACTACAAACAATCTCATATTGACCTCATAGGACTAACACTTATATCATCAACAACCATCACATTTACTAAACTTCCGGGACTTAATGTAACGGTGCTCTTTATAGAAAGATAGTTATCACCTGCACGCTGAGTGCTTTGATTAAATGAATTGGTAATATCTCTTAAGGCATCATCTTGCGAAGACTGAGCATCAGCATTATTACTGCTTTGTAAAGCAACCGAATTACCCAATAAAGAAAATGCTATAAAACCACCCCATTTTTTTAAAGCATGGTTATTAACATCCCCTACGACTCCACCAGTACCATCAAAATTGCTAACATTTGACTCGAGCTCGATTACCGATCCATCAGACCTTTTTATTTTAGAAACCACTAAAGCCATTCTTTGCTCAACAACTGGATTTTCAGTCAAGATATTAGATACATGACCAACAACAACATCCCCTTTAGAAATCAGTAAATATCTATTATCAAAATCATAAACATTTTCACCAACAACCCCAAAAAAAGGTGAATCGGGATAATCACTATTAATTTTTGAACGTAAAATAATTTTAATCACACTACCCATTGCAAGTGTTTTTTTGTCATCGGTTAAACCATGAGAAAAAATATTATCAGAAGAAACATGAGAAACATCATCCTCTAGTAAAATTAATTTAGAATCAGCATAAGACTCATACAACTTTTGTTTTTCAGCAACAAGAAAAGAAGCCTCAGACCATGTATTATTAGCAGACCCATTTGAATCAGGATAAGAACTATTAATTTTCTCCTGAATCCCCTTAACAAAAGAGTTTCTGATCCCGTCAATTCTTTTAGTATCATCGTCTGGTGATGAACCTTTTGAAAAGGCATCTTTCATGGCATCAATTCTCATTGATATATCATTATTTTTGTTATTGACAGGTATTAAAGATTGCGTGCCTTTATCAGATAAAGAGTTTTTAATAGCCACATCAGCAGTCAAGCGATAAGCAAAAATAATTACAAGAAAAACAACAAAACCACCTAAAATATGCTTTTTCGAGATATTAACATCGTTAACACTCCCCTTACTAACAGGCTCAGGATTGTTATTTATAGAATCGTTCATTTACGTTTCACCTCAAAACTATACTCACCATCATTAAATATGAGGTAATCATGAAGACCCGGCAGTTTATAAGTATTGGTTTTGTCAGAATATTTAAGGTTTGAAACAACATTATTAACATCGTTGACCACGCTAACAACACTAAAAGCCCTCATTCCTGCTAAATCTTTCAAATTAACATACATAAAAATACCATCATCATGAACAGACGAAACCAAATCCGAGTCCCAACTATAATTACTTTGAATGGAGTTTTGATAATCATCGAATTGCTCAGAAACACTCGGAGATGTATAAACCTCGTTTGACTCTATCATTAAAGAATTAATACGACTTGAATTAACAAAGGCACAACCACTGGCAGTTTTATTTTGCTCAATCACAAAATTAACAGAAATGTCTTTTGATAAAACAGCCGTAAGACCAACTGTGTTCTCAGAACCATCAATTTGATTTTTAGGAACAAGCCAAATATGATTTTTGTAATTAGCCGACTTTTTTACCGTCCACAACTTCTCATTAGAAAGCATAATAAGCATAACATCATCATCGAATTGAAAATGTAAACCTTTTTGAAAGCTCGCTTTTAACGAATACTCACTATGACTATCATCTAAAAAAACATTTTGACAGTCCATTGCAGAATATGCGTTTAAAGAAACCATCAAAATAAAAAAATATAATTTATTAATCATTATTTTTATCCTCTATAACTAACCAGTTCACAAAATAAATCCCCAAAGGATTTTCAATCAATATTTCATTAATACTATTCAAATCAAGTTTATTATCTAAAGAATTAAGATCATCACTGCTCATAAAACCCCAAGTAGCAGATACCACAATTCTTTTTGAAATATCAGAATTAATATCATCCAAAGATATGTAAAAAATAGACTCATAAAGATCATTCCTGGCATCCCCTCCAAACGAATTAGGAATAAAATTTTTATGATCATGACTAACAATATTTGCCTGTATTTCAGGACAGTTCGCACATTTACCCAAGTTTTCAATATACTTAAAAATATCAACTTCTTTATTAGCAACCAAATAATTGCGATTTATAAATGACTTATCTAACTGAGATGAAAGAAAAACCCGACAAACAGACCAGTCATTCACTAAGGATTGATTAATTGAAGAAAAGCATTTACCCAACAAACGATACAACACCGAATCAACCGTTGACTGATACCAAGTGCTTTCATTGACATTGGCTCTATCTACAGTCCATGAACCATCAGGCGAGGTTTTTACGAAAGTAATATGATCGTCCTTTTTGTAATCACCATAAATCTTCATTGAAAACAGAGAAACCACAATCAACAAAACAACCAAAAGAAAATTTAATACCAACAAAAAAGCAACACTTTTTGCCTTAAAAGTATCTAGCTTCGCAGTAAGATCAATATTTGTTAATTTAATGGAACTATCAGACACTTATTAACCCCTAAAAAAAGATGCAAACCGCCCAACACCCGGCATACTAGGACGAGCCTGAATTGAATTACCAACACCAACCCCAAAACCTGTAATAATAAACATCGTTAAAGGCAATGAAGACGCAATCATAATAAAACCAAAAACCATATAAGCCATTAAAGAAAAAGTCGCCCAAATATTCAAATAATTAATAGGAGTAGCTCGTAACTGACCAGTCGCTATTGCAATAATAAAATCATTTAATGACCCACCTGCCTGAACGAAATTAAACATATTATGACCAAAAATACCGTACATAATTAAAAGAACACCTATAACCATTGTTACCCTTAAAATAATCACAAAGAAAAACAAAAAAAGGCACGCCTTTAAAAATCCGGATGCCAGAAAAAACGTTTCTTTAATAAGAAAAAAAGGAGTCATAACAATCCCTGCTAATGCAATAACATAAAAACCCAAATCAGCAAAAAAAACCAACCCAACAACAACAACCAATTTAATTGCAATTTCTTTAAAAAAGAATATCAATGCAAAAATACCTAAAATTTTTGCAAACGATAAAGACATTAATGAAAAAACACCGGTATCAGGAGATAAAGATACTATTGAATATAAAACCAACCTCATCATCCCTGAGATACCACCATCTGTTTGTAAAGGAAGAAATGAATACTGTATTGCTGTAGCCAAATCATCGGCTGTCGGCTTCAATAAATCACCCATAAGAAAAACAAAGTTTGCAGGAATTGAAAGCCAAAAGACAAAAAGCATAATTAAAACTTTTAAGGTAATAAGTTCAAGCAAATCAATCTTGTTAAATTTAAAATCAAGCCATTGCCTAAAGCTATAAAAAGCACCTGCGAATAAAGTAGCATACTTTAGCCACCAACCTATATGAGGATTCCTCAATGAAACATTTAAAAGACCCCATATCAAAGAGTTAAAACCATCAATTGAGGTAAACATATTTGAATATGTAATGCTCGACTGATTCGATTGAGCTAACAAATCAGAAGACAAGCCCAATAAAACAATTGTCAATAAAAATTTACTGAGCGAGAAATTCATTTAAAACCTCTTGTTTGTTCAAGATGTATTCATTAGTTTCAATTAACATTAACTCATACTCTTTAACACGGTATAAATCAATTGCAGACTGATTAGAAATTTGTTGGTGCAATGCTTTAATAACTTCCTCCATTTGTTGATTCATTAAAAGCATCTGAGCATTTGCAAGATTAGCACTCTTACCAAGAGACAAATCACCTAAACCAGAAATTTCATTGTTTTGATTTTCAATAGTAGATAACCGAGCATCTTGCTTTTGCCCATGCGAAGACACATAATACATCCCTCCCATAGCCGACATTTTACGCCTTTCGATTTCCTCAATATCTTTTATTATTCTATCTGCAACCTGTGGAGCTTTGAGCATAATATAATCAAGCAAAACAATATAATCATCACTAGACATCATGTTATGAGTGTTCCGCAATATACCCTCAATTTCGGTAATCCAATAAGTATCAATAGGGATTCTTGGAATATTATCAAAACCATCTAAAGCATTAACATGGCTAATGACATTATTTGCACTATTTATAAAACGCACCCAATCACTTATACCATCGAGCGACTCAACCTGTTTAACAAGATTATCAACCAATTTTATTAACTCATAAGTTTGCTTTACGGACTCTAAATGCTCTTTAATTTGATAAAATGTGCTTTTCACTTTTTCAGCCAAATTAGCGACATCTATTACCGGCAACCCACCTGAGAAACCATTCAAAGAAAACAAACAAAGAAATACCAAAATAAATTTACGCATAATAAGAATCCTTAATAATTTGATCAGTTGGATTCGCTGTAAAGTTATCTAAAAACAACTGATCAGGGTTAAATCGCAAAACCTTACTTACACCTATTTCAGGCTGAATAATCATAAATTCTTTTCTAGGAACTAATGATTTAATAGTTTGTATTTCTGTATCAGTCAAACCATAAGTTGAACGATACAAATCATCATTTAATCGAGAATTAGGGAAAAAAAGAAATGTTGAACACGCAGTCCGTAAAGCCTGCCAAAAATCAAGCCTGCTGTATTCATAAGCACTTTGTGAAAATAAACCAAATGAGATAAGGTACTTATTGCCGGTTCTTGAAATTAAATCAATAAAATTAGCAAACATTTCTTTTTTAAGGGGAACATGAGCCTCGTCTATCATTAAGTATTTAGGAATATTTATAGGAGTTTTGTATTTGAAATTGGTTATAATCTGATTAATCAGACTATAATAAGCTACATTAGAAAGTTCAGGAATCGTGTAAATTTTTTCAAAATCAAAACAAGTTAAATCATAATTGCCAAGACCTTGATCACCAAAAAAACCATCGAACTGTCCACCGTCCATAAATCGACTACATTTATTTAATACCGTAAATGGAAGCAATTTCCAAAAATTAGACAATTTACGAAAGTTATCGCCTTTTTCGCAAGCAAGCATAGTTGCGGATTCGAGTTTTATTAACTCGTCTTCATCCAAAGGAGAACTGGCAAGCATTTTAATTAAATTGATTGTATGAGAAACAAATTCAGTTTTATTAACATCCATAACATAATCATCAAAGAGATTATAATTATAAGAAGACAATTCATATAATTTAGTGTTATTGGAATTTGTGATCAACGGATAAGAACCTTTGTCTATATCCAAAGTGGCAACCTTGCAACCAAGATTGAGTAAGTGTTTTGTTATGAAATTTTTAGCAAATGTTTTACCACCACGAGTATCACCATCGCATATAATTAAACCCTTTTTACCCACCCAGGGTGAAAAATGAAAACCAACCCCATCCCTACCCTCAAAAACGCAAACGGACTTATCAGAACCTATGTTATCAATACGAGTCTGACCAACAGAACCGTCATATAAAAATGATAAAGCCGAATATTGATGTGAGTTTATAACTAATTTACGAGATGAAACACTGTGATTAGCAGGAAGCATTGAATGATATGAATTCAATAAACCAAAGGATTCCCATGAAATACGAGCATCAGCCTGAGTGTAGCACTTATCTATAAGACCTCTTGCAACCAAAACATTATTCGGAGATTCAGAAAAGCAACAAACACCAAAAACACCGTAACCCCAATCAACCTCATAATTTTTAGCAGATTCCAATTGCTCGTATTTTTTCTTAATATCCTCATTGCTATTTCTAAAGTCATCACCGGTTTTTGAACCAGTAATTAACTTTAAAGGGCTAAAGTGTTTTTGATCCTCTTTTATTTTGGCGGATTTAAAAACCAAAGATTTTATAGTTGATGAAAACTTAAAAAAGGAGTTAAAAAGTAAAAAATCGCAATTAGCATCAAGAATATGGTTGTTTGTGGTTGAATAAAAATCAGGCTTCACAGAACCGACAAAACGATTCACCGATGCAATTGATACAAACATCGGGGATGCCGTATCAAAATTAAGCATATTAACATTATCGCATTTTACTTGTTTAATTGCCGGAACATTCAAGCAAGCAGGAATGTTATCATCAATAGATAATGTATCATTATCTAAATACCTAACATCAAAAGAACCTAAAAACGCCAAAAAAGAAATAACTTTGGATTCAGGAATTAATTCATAACTAGCGTGCTTTGAATTTGCAAATAAAACCCCAAAAAACTTATTTAATGTATCAGAAAAAATTGAAATTTCATTAGCTACATTTTCAGCAAATACAATTGAATGCTTATCTAAATTAACAAATGACTTAAAAGACTGAATAGGTGATTTAAGCGATTTAAAAAATTTAGAATAGACATCTTTAGATTTAACGTCATTAAAAACATTAGAAGATTTAAACTCAAATACAAAATAAATTTCAAATTGTCTTAAGTTCCTCGAACGTAAATCAGAATTATGACTGACTGAAAAAGGATCGTCCGATGAAACAATCGAAAAATCGGACTGTTTTCTTTTAATTTCAAATTGATATACACCTACATTGTTATCCAAAACATCTAAAGCAGATTTAAGTTGCATTGATAAAATTAATTTTTCATTTCTTGACAGGTTGCATTTATCAAAAAGTTTCATTTTGCAAAATGCCAATAAATGACCTTTTTTTGAAAGCAGATAACTACCGTCAAAACAAAGAAAAGGAAATAATTTATCAATAGTAATCATTATTAAAACAAGCTATATGCTACAGAAACGAAACTTACTATCCAAAAGATTCCAACAACCCAAAGCCCCCAAGACAAGAACTCTTTCATAAACTTAGAGTTAGGATCAAGTTTATATGCAACAAACACCCCCAATGAAATTATGATAGCCAAAACAAAGGCAACTTCATTAAATATAAAGTTTGAAAAATAAATCATAAATTGTTTGAAATTAACAAATAAACCGCCCGTATCGGACGTAGGAACAGGAATGTTAATAGCAAATGATTTTAGTGAATAGGGTAACAAAAATAATAAAAGAAAGAATTTACGCATGACATTAAGACCTCTGTACTATAGAATACTCCATATATTTTGTGTAAGACACAGGAGAAATATAAGTTTGAAAATCGGTATTTTTTAAGATAATAAAAAGTGCTTTCGGGTCGTTTTTATGTAGCAGGTATAAAGAGTGTAAAAAAACCGCTGACAGCAACAACCCAAAAGCAAAACCAAACATTAAAATAAATAACAACAATGACAGAAAAAGAGAATTAACAAATAAAGCTCTTGGCATACCTAAAAAGGACGAGTCTTTAAATAATTCGATTTCTGACAAAATATCAAAATCTTTTGAATGGTTTGAAGTAGCAATCATAATAATTTATATTAATCAATATATTAAAAAATATATGGAGTTTTTATGAATTATAAATAAAAACTTTAAAATGTAAACATTCAAAGGAAAAAAAATGTACAAAATGAGCAAAAGAATAATAGTCAGTAAAAACAAACCTTTGTTTCAAACATGGATTAACACCAACCATCTAAAAGAAGTACAGGAATTTATTGATAAAGAAAGGCAAAAGAGACACATCACCGGATTAAATTTCTCTAAACTCAGCTTGTTTAGCATCTACATCATTAAAGAAATATTTGAGAAAATGAAGTTAAAAGAAAAAAATAAAATACACGATATTTATTCTTTTCAAAACAAAATAAGAAAGGAACTCAACCTAAATGAAAAACTCCCCATAATGACAAGATCAGCAAATAAGATTTCAAAACCTATATCATGCAAAGATGAAGTATTACAAAAAGAAATAGCCGGCTTTATTGAGTTACTTCACGAAAGAGAAATCAAGAACGCATCGTTATCCATAATGGCTATATTTTCATGCAACTGCATTATTGATATATACAACAAACTCCCCGAATCAACTAAAGAGAAAACCAATCACATATACGACATTCAATACTTTATAAGAGAACAACTTAATTTAGATACAACCAATTACCGCTATATTTAGTTATTACTAAGATTAGCCCTTTCATCGGACTGTCTCTTAAGAATAAAGTGTTTATTTATTTCAGCAAAAGACAAACCAGACTTTACGGCATTAACTACAAAATCACCGTCAATAGTGTAATATTTGAATAAATCTTCAATATCTATATTTGAATATTGTGTGCGAATTTGATTTTTAAGTTTACGTTGTTTTTGCAAATCTAAAATTTCTTTAACACAACGGAAACCAGAACGCTTATCAAAAGAAACATGGACAACCATATCAATAGTATCATTGCACATCCTCAAGAGTTCATCTCGACTAAAATCACTCCCCTCCGACCCTAAAGTCGATAACCTGTCAATTGTTACGGATGCAGAATCACTATGAATTGTTGAAATGGTGCCAGAAAAACCAGCCTCAATGCTTTTAATGTAAGTAAGAGTAATATCGCTATCAAGCAACTCACCGATAATCATAATATCTGGTGAAGAACGTAAGCAAAAACGCAAAGCATTAGAAGCACTTTTTGGTTTTGAGTGATCAACTTCCAAAGCAAAACCTCTTTCATATTCAATATTAAGCTCTTTTGGATCTTCTAAAAAAGCAACACGAAAGTTAAACTCATTTAATATATCAATCAACAAACAACGCAAAAGAGTAGTTTTACCGCAACCCGGCTTACCAGAAATCAATATATTTGATCCTCGAACCAAAGCATTTTTGACTTGTGCGTATTGATCCTCAGAAAGCATACCTAGTTCAATAAGACGAGATGAAGACATATTTTCAGCTCTAAACAACCTTATTGTCATAAAATACAATTCAAAACTTGTTGAATTATCAGGAATATAAATTGAAATTCGATGCCCTGCACTCGTATTCACAGAATAATAATTAACTCTTTCACCCGTATCTTTGTCAGTAATTTTAGATTGAGTAATAACATGATTACACAAGCTGACAAACTCCTTGTCATTAGCAAAAGTAATCCTGTCTTTATTAACATCACCATCAACGTGCAAATTGTGTTTTAAGCCCTTTTTTTCATAGCTGATATTATCCCATCTATCTATATAAATTTCGGTAACATCCTTATCAAATATCAAATCACTTATTGGTGAAGCCAATTCAATAAATAATTCATTTTCATCTTCTAAATAACCATTGTTACTCATAATCATCAATCTCCACAAAAAAATTATCGTATGTAAGAAACAGGAATTTATTTCTTATATTTAAAGGGCAATAAAAGGACTTATTATTGTAGCTAAAAGATTTTATATCAAAAAATATATCTTTAACTTTATTTGCAATTAATTCATCAGGACACAAATAAGCCACATAATCTAATTTCCCGGAATCTAACATGGAAATATATTGACCAAAAATAGAAATGTATTTGTTATAAGATTTAATATTTCTTTCAACTTCAACACACAACTTTCTATTGGATGGATCAACACAGACTGCGTCAGGATAATGAAGACCAGACCTACGCTTTAATAAATCGCCTCTTTTCCACGAAATCCAATTATTCAATATCGACATAGCATGAAAAATTTGACAGTCCTGAGAATGAAAGAATGCAGACTGAGAAACATTACTTACACTAAACAGTTTAAAATTTTTAAACTCAGCAACATCCATAATCAAACCTGCACCCATTGACGACAAATAAAATACGTTGCGATAAGAGCCGTAAACAGCAACATATAAAGAATTTGATTTTATTAATCCTTTAGATTCCAAATGAGACAAATGCCTTTTTGTATTGCTAACATCACCATTAAACAAAACCGAAATTGATTTTAAAGAAGCCCAAACCTCAGACTTTAAAAACAATAATGTTGTTTCTTGTTTTTCAGTGATTCTCATTCAAATCTCCATCAAAGGGCGGTACAGATAATGTCATAACTTTAATATCATCAACGTTTTTCATTACCTGATCAGATAACACATTATTTAAATCAAGTTCAACCATTAATTCTTTTTTAATAATACCTCTTTCGTGAATATATATTTCTTGCCTTATGTTTTCAGATATTTCTTTGTGAATTAATTTAAGCAAATCTACTTTAATAGAATTACTTAACGACTCAACCGATCGCTTGTTGTTTTTAAAAAACATAAAAAGAATCAAATAAACAGAAATAACTGAAAACGAAAGAAACAAAATATTCAAATAAAAACAATCCATAAAAACCAAATCAACCAAAGTTGCAGTTCTGCAATTATCAACCAAAGTTGCAGTTCTGCAATTATCAACCAAAGTTGCAGTTCTGCAATTATCCATTGCATCATCCGATGCAAGATGCCACGCATCAGCCCAATTTCCCAAAATTGGGCGTAAGGTTTTGATTATCCCAAATAATCAAAATTCATAAAAAATCATTATCGACCTAGAGAATGATTTATTATGAACCTATCTCTCAACCCTAGTTGAGAATAGGCTTAAATAAAATGAATTATTATTAACTAAAAATACATTTTAATTCAAGTCATTCATAACAAGATGGATTTTACAACAACAACCAATTTTAATCAACAAATATTACTCCTGTTGAAAGCCCGAGCGGCGAAGCTATGTGAGGGCGAGTCGGGGATAGTGCCGACAGGTGCGATACCCGACTCGCCCTCACATAGGGCTTTCAACATCAACAAAAAACCAAACAGCCAATTTTAATCAAAAATGCAGATTACCGAAAATAAAACTTATAACATATTGATATTATTCGTATTTTATTATGGTTATTTAGCCTCCAAGATAAATAAAAGTTTATGAGAACCCCAGAGCGAATAAACTTAATAATAAAATATTTTACACTCTAAACAAACCTAGTATCAAAACCTAGTAAATTGTTTATATAAAAGGTATATCTAAAAGGTATAAATATTGAATTCAACAAAAATAAAAATTATAATCAATTTAAAAGTTGCAGAACTGCAATTTTTAAAAAATATTAATAATTGTAAAAGTTGCAGAACTGCAACTTTGAGGTAATAAAATGACAGAACAAATATTTTTATTTATTGATAAATATGCTTTTGAAACGATCTATATTTCCATATTAACACTATTTGTTATTGGTCTTAGCCCTATAAACCCAAATAGAGTTGAAACCGCAAAAGACACATTGTTTGTCAAAATAAGGCTTTTTTTGATTTCATTCATAATATGGTCTTCCGTTTTTTCACTAATAATAATTTATTATGTTTTGCAAAATACAAATATAAAATTTACAGAATACCTAGAATTTAAAATAAAAGACTATTCGTTGTGGATTCTAGGAACACTGGTTTTAATGCCAATCTATAAAATGATTTTTGTAAGATATTATCGAACGTGGATATCAAACATACTTAAAAAATTAAGGCATGAAATTAAATCCGACAAACAATCATCAATAGACGAATCACTCAAAAGATTTGAAAAAATTCATCATTACGATGTCGATAAATACATTGATCCAGATAAAGGATGTTTTATGGGATTAGATGAAAAAAATAAACCGTGTTATTTTGAATGGGATGACATCAAAGAATACAACAAAGAAATACTCGGTGCAACCAGACGAGGAAAAGGAGTTTTAGCATCACTAATACTTTATCAAAAAATACTAAAGGGATGGACGTGTATATTCATTGATCCCAAACCCGATGAATTTATTCCAAGAGTTATGAAAAAAGCCTGTGATAATGCAGAAAGGAAACTGCTTATAATTGACCTTGTTGAGGGTAAAGAAGGCGTCTATGCGCCATTTAGGGGATCAACTTATGACAATATAGCCGATAGAGTAAAAAGTGTTTTTAAAGTAAAACAAACAGGTCAATCAGACGATTTCTACAAAGGAATTGAAATAAAATTATTAGACCATGCGTTATCAACAACGAATAGGGGAGTTAAGGAAATATACGAAGACTTAAAAGCAAATAGACCTATTAACAAGCAATACCCGGATGCAGAAACTAAAATTGAGGGTGTATTTAGAAGTCTTTCAACCAGAAAACAAATAAATACTAAACTAGGAACAACTCCAAAAAAAGAATATGACAAAGCATTACTTTATCCGGCAACACCAAAAAATAAGCACGTTGGTGGAATATCAATTGCCAGATTACTAATAGACAATCATGTTTTATATATTAGGGGAGATGTCGAAAATGTGGAAGTAAGAAATTTAACAAAATTACTTTTAACAGAAATCATACAAGAAGTTAAAAGATTAAAATATCATAAAACAAACCATGTTTCGATCGATATTGATGAAGCAAAGTTTTTAATGAGTGAAACATTAGCAAACTCATTAGCGGTCAATTTAGGATTTGGATGTGACATAACGCTTCAATATCAAGCCATTGAAGACTTACATTCATCTGTTGAAAAAGATATTGATCTAAAATCGCTGGCAGGATCAATCCATCAAAATACACAAATTAAAATCATTCATGGTGGTTTAGCGAGTGAAACTGCTGAATATGGCTCAGATAAAACAGGAACAATTGTGAAACAAGTAGAATTTTCACAAAAAATAACAAATGAAAAATTAAACTCTGAGCAATTTGATAGCGATAGAACACTTAAAAACATAGAAGAAAATCTTGTAACAATTAATGATTTTCTTGGTATGAGCAAAATGAAATATGTTGTATTAATGCCGTCAACAAAAGCAAAAGTATTACACTCTAGCTTTATTAATGTAGAAAACTATAAGCAATATCATAAAATGGAAAAATAAAGCCCCTAGTAAAGGGGCTTTACGGTCAGTTATAAAAATGAACCCTTTGTTTAGTTTCAGCTTTTCCATCTAGTATTGATGGTTTAATTTCAAACTCCCAAACATGAGGTACGGATGTCGAAACTATTCTGTGCTTATATTTAAACTTATCTAAAAAAGCACTAGCTTTATCTAATGTTGAAAAAGGCTCAATAATCGAAAAATCTTCAACTTTATTAGTAATAATAACATTATGGACTAACATAATTCTCTCCTAACTAAAAATTAAAAATCTCAAGCTAAGAGAAACCAACCTTGTTCAGGTCGATTTCTCAACCTGAACATTGCCTGTAAAACAGACAATTAAATTATATCAAATATCAAAACAAAAACAAAGGATACCG
>Ga0116164_10000761_pt1 | contig 26368 bp, 24 predicted proteins | sample AD_UKC109_MetaG_FD_89888 | JGI IMG/M metagenome (GOLD analysis project Ga0116164, IMG submission 89888) | Active sludge microbial communities of municipal wastewater-treating anaerobic digesters from Hong Kong - AD_UKC109_MetaG | ecosystem: Engineered > Bioreactor > Anaerobic > Digestate... | reverse complement strand
TGACTTAATTTTATTCAAAAGTAACAATCTCCTGGCAAACAGTAATGAGTGTTATGTTTTGTAATATCTGAGATATTCAACTATCAGATTTATGTATTCTTTACTTTTTATTTGGCCTTTTTAAACCTGTTTGGGTGTTATCCAGGCCTTTATTCTTTTGAACTTTTACTTTATTTTTGCTGCGAAATTTGTAAACAATGTCATCTGGAGAAAAATTTACACTTGTTGAAGTTACCGGAGAACCTACAATCAAAGAATTTCTCAATTTTCCTGTCCGGCTTTATGTTAACGATAAAAACTACATCAGGCCATTGGATCAGGATGTTGAAGCTATTTTTGACCGCAAAAAAAACAAGCTTTTCAGAAATGGCAACGCAAAAAGATGGTTGCTAAAGAATGCCCGTAATGAAACAATCGGCCGCATAGCAGCCTTTTACAACGAAGCTACTGCCCGTGCTAACGATCAGCCTACCGGTGGTCTAGGATTTTTCGATTGCATTAATGACACACAAGCCGCTTCAGTGCTTTTCGATGCTTGCCGCACCTGGCTGAAGGAAAATGGCATGGAAGCAATGGATGGACCCGTGAATTTTGGCGAACGGGACAGTTTCTGGGGATGCCTGACTGAAGGTTTCTACGAACCACTTTACAACATGCCTTACAACTTCCCCTATTACAAAAATCTTTTTGAGTCTTACGGTTTTCAGAACTACTTTAATCAATATACATATCATCGGAACTTTGAACCAGGAAAAATTGACCCTTTGATGGATGATAAAGCCGACAGAATTTTCAACAATCCCAATTATCATTTCGAAACTATAAACTTGAAGTATCCGGATAAATATGCTGAAGATTTCATGGTTATTTACAACAAAGCATGGGCCCGCTTCCCTGGAATTAAAAAGCTCTCAATAATGCATGCCAAAGGGTTGCTAAAACAAATGAAACCCATAATGGATCAGCGTTTGGTAATTTACGGCTATTACAAAAATGAACCCATTGCTTTTTTTATCATGATGCCGGACATCTCGCAGATTACACGCTATTTTAAAGGTAAATTACATATTATCAACAAAATCAGGTTATTATTTGACATCAGATTTCAGAAAAACATTACACGTGTGATAGGCCGCATTTTTGGTGTAATTCCCGAACATCAGGGTAAGGGCGTTGAAGGGGGATTGGTTAAAGCTTTTGAACGTATCATAGCCAGTCATAAAGGCAGATTTCAATATACCGATTTGGAGCTCAACTGGATAGGCGATTTTAATCCGGCAATGATGAAAGTATGTGAACAAATAGGCGCACAAATCAGAAAAACACATGTTACATTTCGCTATTTGTTCGATCGGAATAAACCATTTACCCGATACAAAAAAGTAAATGTATGATAAAATCTGTATCCATTTATGGAGTTCCTGCTTGCTGTTGATCTTGGAATACGCACCGGCCTGGCCATGTTTGGTTCTGATTCAAAGCTGTATTGGTTTCGTTCACAGAATTTCGGATCGGCCGCCCGTTTGCGAAGGGCCATACCTTGGCTGCTAAGCCAGGAAGAAGATTTAAGCTGTGTCATCATCGAAGGGGGCGGCCCGTTGCTTAAAATCTGGGATAATGAGCTCAATAAAAAACATGTTGAAGTATTGAAAATTATGGCTGAGCATTGGCGAACGGAATTATTCTATCAGCGGGAGCAACAAAATGGACGTGAAGCAAAAGCCAATGCTCTGATTTATGCTGCCAAAGTCATTGAAAAAATTTCGGTTCATCGCGCTACTTCGCTTGACAATAACTCCGCTGAAGCCATTCTAATAGGATTATACGGTATGCAAAAGCTTAACTGGGTTGCTTCGGCTGCCAGTTATTTGAGATAAAAATCCGTTGCCCTATTCAATTTTTCAGTTTTATACCCAACACTTTCGTGTTTGATTGGCTGTGAAATTTTTTTATCTCTTTAGCTACTTTATAGTCATTCTTTTGGTCAAACCAAACAACTCTGTAAAGCACTTTGCAGTCAAATGTGCATCTTCCAATGCATTGTGCATTTCGCCTTCACGCTCAAAACCAAAATATGCGGCAACATTGGCAAGACTGAGAGAGCGTGGAACCTTTTTTCCGTTATTTTCAAGTATCATAAAAGCATATTGCGAAATACTGTGCAGCTCAAGCATCCTGTAGGAGTAAGGCCATTGCATTTTTTCCTTTTTGTAGGCATAGCTCAGAAAATTGATGTCATTAATAATGCTTTGGCCACAAATGACAATTCCTTTCAAAGAATCCTGATCTCTTAGAAACAGGCTTTTGCGCAACCATTTCTCAAAATCCTCCAACACTTCATAAATCATCGGTGCCTCGTCAAGATCATCAATAGAGATTCCATGGATTTTCTCGGAATATTCCGAAAAAGCATCTTCATTTTCAGGATATACATTACTCAAAAATTCCCCTTTGCATTTCCAGTCATCATCATAAATTTCTGCACCGATCTGGATAATTTCATTATAATCCGGCTCTGGGCCTGTCATTTCAAGATCAAGAACAAGATAAGGCATAGTTTTTTTTCGGGCAAAGGTACCAGGTTTTTTGTCTCATGTAAAAGCTTTTTTTTCTATCTATTTCATTCTTTTCTTTTTAAAAAATTCCTGCAGCAATATGCCACATTCATTTTGCATAAAACCTTTAACCAACTCTGTTTTGGGATGAAGAAGATTTTGCCCGATGAGCGTAAATCCTCTTTTAGGATCATAAGCTCCAAAAACGATCCTGCTGATTTGTGTCCAGAAAGCAGCTCCTGCACACATAACGCAAGGTTCAAGGGTTACATAAAGTGTACAGCCGATGAGGTATTTGCTGCCAAGGTAGCCGGATGCTGCGGTAAAAGCCTGCATTTCGGCATGTGCAGTAACATCAGTCAACTGCTCGGTAAGATTATGCGCTCTGGCAATAATCCGATTGTTGCATACGATGACAGCACCAACCGGAACTTCACCTTTCAAAAACGCTTGCCCGGCTTCTTTAATCGCCTCTTTCATGAAATAATCATCACTGTAAAAATTAATCATTATTCTAAGTTGTTCATTTTTAAGGATTAAGAAATATTACTGAGCTTAGCTTCAATTTGACCAAAAGAGTAAAATTACATTTTTGATAAAACTGCTTTTCATGTGTTCTTTTATCGCCAGCCTTGTTAAACCAATTCAAGCTGATCGTGTGAAAATTTCATTTTTTAGAAATGCCATTCTTCAAAGAATTAAAAGAAATTCAAAGTATTTACACGAAGATTGAATGTAAAATCCACACTTCTGAATTTCAACAACTCTTTTTGATAGCAAACAATCGTTTAAAAATTTTGTTAATCTAATTATAAAACAACATTTAAAAATTATTGGAATATGATTTCAAAAAGATTGGAAAAAGCAATCAATGAACAAATTATGATTGAAGAGCAATCATCACGTATCTATCTTTCAATGGCTTCCTGGTGTGAGGTTCAAGGTTTACCTGGTGCTGCAAAATTTCTTTATCAGCATAGTGATGAAGAGCGGATGCATCAGCTAAAGTTTGTTCATTTTCTTAACGACAGAGGTGGTCATGCTGTTCTGCAGGCAGTGGAACAACCTGCACCTGAATACAAATCGATTGAAGAACTTTTCGATGAGGTACTCAAACATGAACAATTTGTTACAAAAAAAATCAACGATCTGGTGGACATTTGTCTTGATGAAAAAGATCACTCTACGAACAATTTTCTTCAATGGTTCGTAACTGAGCAGATTGAGGAAGAAAGCCTTGTACAAGGTGTTGTGGATAAAATAAAACTTGTTGGCGAATCAAAAGCCGGGAACTTCCACATTGATATGTACCTCTCCGTACTGACAGACAAAAAAGCCTCTGCGGAGGAAAAGTAAACCAAATAAAAGAAACATCGCCATACTTTTGAAGCTGTTTCATAATTCCTTATTAAATACTTTCCCCTTATTCACAGACTGGTTTTAAAAAAACTCCACAGGAAGGACTTATGAAACAGCTCCTATCTTTTTTATGTCTTTTCTAAAAAAATATTCTTTTTTTAGTATTTGAAAAAACTGTTTAGTTTCTATTCTCAGGATTTTATGTAGGTTTGCGCCCTGTTTTTAAATTTAAAATATTTATGAAAGAAATCAGGATGGTTGACCTGAAAGGTCAGTACGAAAAGATAAAACCTGAGATTGATGCTGCAATCCATGAAGTAATTGATTCAACATCATTTATCAATGGACCTGCAGTGCACGCTTTTCAAAATGAACTTGAAAAATATCTTGGCGTAAAGCATGTTATCCCATGTGCCAATGGAACGGATGCCCTACAGGTAGCCATGATGGGGCTGAATCTTCAGCCCGGAGACGAAGTGATTACAACATCTTTTACTTTCATATCAACAGCCGAAGTCATCGCTTTACTGAAACTTACACCCGTACTTGTTGATGTTCAGCCCTACACGTTCAATATCGATCCTTCGGCTATTCGCAAAGCAATCACTTCAAAAACCAAAGCAATCGTTCCGGTACATCTTTTCGGTCATTGTGCGGATATGGAAGAAATTCTGAAGATAGCCGCAGAATACAATCTCTATGTGATCGAAGATACCTGTCAGGCAATAGGCTCTGATTATATGTTCAGTGATGGAACAATTAAAAAAGCCGGTACTATGGGTGATGTTGCCGGAATGTCATTTTTTCCGTCCAAAAATCTTGGATGCTACGGTGATGGTGGTGCAATTTTTACCAATAACGACGAGCTGGCAAAACGAATGCTAAGCATAGTTAATCATGGGATGACTGTTCGGTACTATCACGATCATATCGGAGTAAACTCCAGACTTGACAGCATACAGGCAGCTATCCTCAGGGTGAAACTTAAATATCTTGACGACTACATCAAAGCAAGACGTGCGGCCGCTGATTATTATGACAAAGCATTTGCAGGCATCCCCAAACTTAAAATTCCATTCAGGACCCCCTATTCCATGCATGTTTTTCATCAGTACACACTGTTAACCACCGGAATTAACAGAGATGAATTACAACAATTTCTTTCATCCAAAAACATCCCTGCCATGATTTATTATCCGGTTCCTATACACATCCAGAAAGCCTACCAGGATCCCCGTTACAAAGAGGGCGATTTTCCTGTAACCGAGCATCTATCGAAATCGGTGATTTCATTGCCCATGCATACCGAACTCGACGAAGAACAGTTAAAATACATCACCTCTTCGGTGATTGAATTTGTAAATAAGTAATGGAAAAAGAATATTTCGCCCACGAAACAGCCATAATTGACCACGGCTGTAACATAGGAAAAGGAACCAGAATATGGCATTTTTCTCATGTAATGAACAACTGTATCATAGGAGAAAACTGTAATATAGGCCAAAATGTAGTCATCTCTCCCGAAGTAGTTTTAGGAAAGAATGTTAAGGTGCAGAACAATGTTTCCATTTACACCGGAGTGATTTGTGAGGATGATGTTTTTCTCGGCCCATCAATGGTTTTTACAAATGTAACAAACCCTCGGAGTGCTGTCAATCGTCGCGGTAAATACGAAAAAACCATCGTTAAGCGAGGAGCCACTATCGGTGCCAATGCTACTATCGTTTGTGGACACAATATCGGTGAATTTGCTTTTATCGGAGCAGGAGCTGTAGTAACCAAAGAGGTTTTACCTTATGCCCTGGTTGTGGGAAATCCTGCCCGACAAGTAGGCTGGATGAGTGAATATGGCCACAGGCTTGTATTTAATCGAAATAATGTAGCCTTTTGTCCCGAAAGTAAAGAAAAATATGAATTGATAGACGGAAAAGTCATTAAAATTGAAAAATAAACTTCAGGATTAACAAAACGATTCGATTTCAAACCAATGAATATTTACGAAAAATTACTGAATAAAGAAACCAAGCTCTCACTTATTGGATTGGGTTACGTTGGGTTGCCAATAGCACTTGAGTTCGCCAGAAAAATATCTGTCATCGGTTTTGATATTAAACCAGACCGGATTGAACTGATGAAAAATAGAATTGACCCAAGTAATGAACTTTCAGCAGATGCTTTTTCGGGATGCGATATCTTTTATACTTCCAATCCCGAAGACCTTAAAGAAGCTTCATTCCATATCGTTGCCGTCCCTACACCCATTGACGACAGCAATATGCCCGATCTTGGTCCTTTAATAGCAGCCACGCGCACGGTGGGTAAAGTGCTTAAAAAAGGTGACTATGTCGTTTACGAATCTACTGTCTATCCGGGAGCAACAGAAGAAGACTGTATTCCACTTCTCGAAAATTTGTCCGGACTCAAATTGAACAAAGATTTTAAAGTTGGATTTTCTCCCGAAAGAATTAATCCCGGTGATAAAACCCATACTCTCGCAACCATAGTTAAGGTGGTTTCGGGAAGCGATAATGAGTCATTAGATATAATCGCCAAAACATATGAACTTGTAGTTAAAGCCGGTGTTCACCGCGCTTCATCTATTAAAGTTGCTGAAGCCGCAAAAATTATCGAAAACACCCAACGCGACGTTAATATCGCCCTGATGAACGAGCTCTCGATTATTTTCAATCGCATGGGCATCAATACTTATGATGTGCTGGAAGCAGCAGGGACAAAATGGAATTTTCTTCATTTCTATCCGGGTCTTGTTGGTGGACATTGCATTGGGGTTGATCCTTATTATCTTGCATACAAGGCAAAAAAACTAAAATACCACCCGCAAGTCATTAATTCTGGCAGATTTGTAAACGACTCAATGGGATTTTATGTGGCCAAACAAACAGTGAAAAAAATGATCAAGGCCAATAAAAATATCTCAGGAGCAAATGTATTGGTTATGGGAATCACTTTCAAGGAGGATGTGAGCGATATCCGAAATTCCCGTGTACCAGACATTATTTCTGAACTTCAGTCTTACGGGGTAAATGTCGAAATTATTGATCCTATGGCTGACCCGGCCGAAGTTAAAAAAGAATATGGTTTTACTCTCTCCGGTGAAATCAGCAAAAAATACGACGCTGTAATTGTTGCTGTAAATCACCATCCTTACAGGTTACTCGACGAAAATTATTTTAAATCCATTACCAACGACAACGCCATACTTGTTGATGTCAAAGGATTGTATCGTGGAAAAATTAAAAATATTCAATATTGGAGTTTATAAATCTGAAAAAAAATTCAGCACAAAGCCGTGTAAATTATCTTTCCACGGCTTTTTTATTTATATTTTTTTACCTTTGACGATCATTTTCTCCTTTAAAATTAATGATCATGAAGAAAATTCTTGTTACAGGAGGCACCGGATATATTGGTTCGCATACTACTGTTGAATTACAGCAAAAAGGTTACGATGTCGTGATTGTAGATAACTTTTCCAACTCTCAGGCTGATGTTCTCGATAACATAGAAGCCATTTCTGGAAAAAAACCTGCATTCGAAAACTTCGACTTATCAGATCGTGAAAAAACTCTTGATTTTTTCAGCCGCTATCATGACATTGATGCAATTATTCACTTTGCCGCATTCAAAGCTGTCGGTGAATCGGTTGCAAAGCCACTTTTGTACTATCAAAACAACATTTTTTCCCTGGTAAACATTCTTCAGGGAATGCTCAATAACAATATCAATAATCTTGTGTTTTCTTCTTCCTGCACAGTTTACGGGCAACCCGATAAATTGCCGGTAGATGAACTTGCCCCTGTTCAACAGGCCATGTCACCATACGGAAATACCAAACAAATTTCAGAAGAAATTATTCAGGATACTGTCCGATCATCTTCACTAAAAGCAATTGCTCTAAGGTATTTTAATCCGATTGGGGCACATGAATCATCTAAAATAGGTGAACTTCCTCTCGGAGTACCAAACAATCTGGTTCCTTTTATTACCCAGACAGCCATAGGAATTCGTGAGCAACTCAAAGTTTTTGGTTCCGATTATCCCACACCCGACGGTACACCCATCCGCGACTATATTCATGTGGTTGATCTTGCAAAAGCTCACGTTATAGCAGTGGACCGTATGCTTGAAAACAAAACAAAAAAAACTTTCGAAGTATTTAACCTTGGAACCGGTAAAGGATATTCAGTACTTGAAGTGATTAACAGCTTCGAAAAAGTATCCGGATTAAAATTAAACTACAAAATAGTGGACCGTCGTCCTGGTGATGTAACCGAAGTATGGGCTGATACGCGATTCGCAAATGAGGAACTGGGCTGGAAAGCTGAAAAAGGGATTGACGAAATGACTTTATCAGCCTGGAATTGGGAACTTGCATTGCATTCAAAAAAGAAAAACAATTAACGATTATAAAACATTATGGAAAATTACATTAAAACAATCATGGTAACAGGTGGAGCTGGTTTCATCGGTTCACATCTCGTTAGACTTTTGGTCAGAAAGTATCCAAATTATCGCATCATCAATGTGGATAAACTTTCATATGCCGGTAATCTCGAAAATTTGCGCGATGTGGAAGATCTACCTAACTATAAATTTGTAAAAGCCGACATTGTTGAAGCTGAAGAAATGCAGAAACTTTTCGACGTTTTTAAATTTGACGGTGTAATCCATCTTGCAGCAGAATCTCATGTTGACCGCTCAATCTCCAACCCTACCGAGTTTATTATGACCAATATTGTAGGAACTGCTAATCTTCTTAATGCTGCAATATTCCACTGGCAAAATAATTATAAAGAAAAATTGTTTTATCACGTTTCGACTGATGAAGTTTACGGATCGCTTGGCGAAACAGGTTTTTTTACCGAAAAAACTCCTTATGACCCCCGCAGCCCATACTCCGCTTCCAAAGCAAGTTCCGACCACCTTGTCAGGGCTTATTATCACACTTACGGATTACCCGTTAAAATTTCCAATTGTTCGAACAATTACGGAGGTTATCAGTTTCCCGAAAAACTCATTCCTCTTTTCATCCATAACATCAAGAATAACAAGAAACTTCCTGTTTACGGCAAAGGTCTCAACATACGCGACTGGCTTTATGTGGAAGATCATGCTGCTGCCATTGATCTGATTTACCACAAAGGAAAAATTGGTGAAACCTACAACATAGGTGGCAACAACGAATGGAAAAATATTGATCTGATAAGAACACTTTGCAAAATCATGGACAATAAACTCGGCAAACCAGCCGGAGAATCAGAAAAACTTATCACATTTGTAAAAGACCGTGCAGGTCATGATCTGCGCTATGCCATTGATTCTTCAAAGCTTCAAAAAGAGCTTGGCTGGAAACCCTCCGTAAAATTTGATGAAGGTTTTGAAAAGACAGTTGACTGGTATCTCAATAATACCGACTGGCTCGAAAATGTAACTTCAGGAGATTATCTTAAATATTATGAAGAACAATACCTGAACAGGTAACACCTAACTTCATTTACTGAATCAACCTGTTTTAACAAAAGCAGATGTACGATTCGCAATTTCGATGATTTTTAAACACATCCATTATTTTCGACTACTATCTGCTTTTTAAGAAGAAATCCGAACAATTGATTTAATCAGATCAAGCCCACCGATTTGGAAATTTCAAGCATTCTTTCGATCGGGCGACGCGCTTTTTCGATTACATCATCCGATAGGTGAATTTGCGGATTTTCATTCTTCATACAAAGATATAGCTTCTGCAATGTGTTCATCTTCATGTATGGGCAATCATTACAGGCACAGCTTTCATCTTTGCTTACCACAATAAATTCTTTTTCCGGTGAATCTTTCTTCATCTGATGCAAGAGGCCGCTTTCAGTTGCAACAATGTATTTTTTAGCATTATCCTTTTTTGTAAACTTTAGCATTCCTGAAGTAGATCCGACAAAATCAGCAATTTCAAGCACCGGTGCCTGACACTCCGGATGTGCAATCACTTTTGCATCCGGATTCTCTTTCTTCATTCTCATTATTGTCTCTGTTGTCAAAATATCATGCACAACACAAGTACCATCCCAGAGTACCATGTTCCGTCCTGTTACTCTGTTAATATAACCGCCAAGATTTCTATCCGGTGCAAATATTATTTTCTGATCTTTTGGAAACGATTCCACTATTTTAACAGCATTTCCTGATGTACAAATTACATCCGACATTGTTTTGATTGCCGCAGAACAATTAATATACGAAATGACAATATGATCAGGATATTTTTTACGAAAAACACTAAAATCTTCCGGAGGACATGAATCTGCAAGTGTACAACCCGCATTAAGGTCTGGTAAAACGACAACTTTTTCAGGGTTCAGTATCTTTGCTGTTTCGGCCATAAAATGCACACCAGAGAAAACAATCATGTCTGCATCCGTACTTTCCGCTTTTTGTGATAGTTCCAGGCTGTCGCCCACAAAATCAGCAATATCCTGAATTTGTGGAATCTGATAGTAATGAGCAAGCAAAACGGCATTTTTTTCCTTTTTCATCTTTAGAATTTTTGCCGCAAGTTCGTCATCTTTTTTGTATCTTGTCTTATCGGTATCTGACGAATTCATAATATTAAATAGTTTTTAAATAAAGAAATTATTATTTTTAATAGTCTGTTGAAATGCTTGAAAACTTTAGGCAGAAAAGCTTTGAAATTTCATTTTTCAATAATTATTAACAAATCATTAACAGCAGAAAAATCGTAAATTATTGATTAACTTGATTGATTAAAAGTTATACTCATCTTAACAAACAATTGAGCAAAATTATTATTTAATAAAAACATTGTTGATTTTTATCTGTATCAGTTGATTTTGATAGTGAAAACTGGTAAAAATTTTCAATAACTGTCTGATGAAATGAATACAAAGCAAAAATTGTTGTTAAATCATCCATTTATCAGATTTTAGAAACTAAAATCCACAGTCATCCACATCATTTTGTTAATAAATGTAAGTTGTTGTAACATTAGATTTTGAAAAGTTAGTTGTCGCGAATGATTAAAAAACATGATTTTTGGCACCAATAAATTACGATGACACGCAGAAGTTTTAATGAATTAGAAATAAAAGCATTAAACAGGTTTAAAACAAAAAAAACCATTCAATTAGAAAAACCAACATCAGAATTTATCTTTATTTTTGAGCAAAATTTTTTCAACAAAATAGTAAATGGCAGAAGAACAAAAGGTTATTCCAATTGGTAGCGATCATGCTGGATTTGCACTGAAAACATTTTTGATAAAAACACTGGAAAAGGAAGGTTTCAGTTTTAAAGATTTTGGTACATATTCCGAAAATAGTACTGATTACCCTGATTATGTGCATCCGGTTGCCCATAGCGTAAATTGCGGTGAATACCAAAAAGGGATTGTAATATGTGGGAGCGGACAGGGTGCAAATATGACTGCCAACAAATATCCTGAAGTACGATCGGCATTATGCTGGGATGTTGAACAGGCAAAGCTGTCGAGATTACACAACAATGCAAATGTAATTGCTCTTCCGGGAAGATTTATTGACTTCGGACAGGCAGTGGATGCAGTAAAAATGTTTTTTTCCACTGCATTTGAAGGAGGAAGACACGTGGCAAGAGTAAACAAGATATCCAGAGTAATTCAATAATATGCAGAAAGATGTCAGAAATACATAAAAATTTTCTGAAGGACTCGGAAAAAATAGTTTTTGATACTGAACACCGGAAAAAAATAAAATACAACATTGGCAGGTACGATGCTGCTGTGATTAATGGAAAACGACAGTATAAGAATTTAGAGGCAGCCAAAAAGCGTGCTGCTTCCATAAAACATAAAGTTTTAGAAAATCTCGATAAGTACCTGAATGAGTTTGAAGTGAATTTTGAACGCAATGGAGGGCATATTGTGTGGGCAATTAATGCAGAAGATGCTGTTACAGAAATTGTAAAAATTCTGCAAAAAAATGAAGCCCGTATGGTGGTTAAATCAAAGTCAATGATAACGGAAGAACTTGAATTGAATCAGGCATTGGAAAAAGCCGGAATAGAAGCAGTTGAAACTGATTTAGGCGAGTATATTGTGCAGATTGCAGGCGAAAAACCCTATCATATAGTCACACCTGCAATGCATAAATCCAAGGAGGACATAACGAAATTGTTTCATGATAAATTTAATACACCGGAAGATTTTACGCCAGAAGAGTTAACTTCATTTGTAAGAAAGCAACTCAGGGAAAAGTTTATTAAAGCTGATGCAGGAATAACCGGTTCCAATTTTCTTATAGCTGATACAGGTTCTTTAGCAATCACAGAGAATGAAGGAAACGGGCTGCTTTCCTTTTCTTTGCCAAAGGTTCATATTGCGGTTACAGGGATTGAAAAGATTATTCCTTCAATGCGAGACCTTGATCTTTATTGGCCTTTACTGGCTACGCACGGCACTGGACAAATAATGACTGTTTACAATAGCATCATCTCCGGCCCGAGAAAAGAAGGCGAGGTTGACGGACCAGATGAACTGTATGTAGTTTTGATTGATAACGGCCGAACAGATTTGCTTCGTCATAAGGAACAACGAAGTGCACTTTCATGCATACGTTGTGGAGCATGCCTTAATGCTTGTCCCGTTTACAGGAACATCGGCGGATACACTTATAACGCCACATACACCGGTCCGATTGGTGCTGTAATAACTCCTCACCTCAAAGGCATGAAAGATTACAACCACCTGAGTTTTGCTTCATCATTATGTGGAAAATGCACTGAAGTCTGCCCGGTAAAAATCAATCTGCACGAATTGCTACTTCTCAACAGAAATGAGTCGGTGAAACTTGGATACGCCAATCGATCAGAACGTTTTGTACAGAAATTTGCAAAAAATTTGATGAAAAACCGCCGATTGATGGATTTATTCGGAGGAAAAATAAAAAATACAGTAATGCGACTTTTCTTCAAAAAGCTGTGGGGACCAAGGAGAACACTCCCGGTTTTTGCACCGAAATCGTTTAATCAATTGTGGGAAGAGCGCCAAAAACAGAATAATAAGTAAATGAATCCTTTTAGAAAAAAGATGATTATTCGCAGATTATCAGATGATAGTTCTTTTTGCCTCGCTGTACGAGTATGTATTTTCCCTGAAGGAGATGATCTTCCCCGATAGTAATATTTTCAGATACTTTTTCCTTGTTTATCGAAATAGCATTGTTTTTTAAAAACTCACGTGCTTCTCGTTTTGATGCAGCAACATTTGTATAGTCGGTGAGAAAATCAACCACAGGAATTCCATCAAGGATTGAAGAGAGTTTTACTATACTTTTAGGAACCCCCTCAAACAGGCTGAGAAGAACATTTTCTTTTAGTTTTTTCAAAGTATCTGTAGTGCCTTGTCCGAAGAGAATACCACTTGCATCAACAGCCGTTTCGAAGTCTTCTTTAGAGTGAATCATAGTGGTAACCTCGCGGGCAAGTACTTTTTGCAACTCACGGAGATGTGGTGACTTTTTGTGATTTTCAATCAAAGTATCTATTTCTTCTTTTGAAAGGAGGGTAAATATTTTTATGTACTTTGCAGCATCATCATCGGAAGTATTAAGCCAAAACTGATAAAAAGCATAAGGTGATGTTTTTTCAGGATCAAGCCAGACGTTTCCTTCCTCTGTTTTACCGAATTTTCCGCCATCGGATTTTGTAATCAGGGGGCAGGTAAGAGCAAAAGTCTGTGCTTTATGTCCAAGTTTACGCCGGATCAATTCGGTGCCGGTAATTATATTGCCCCACTGATCGGATCCACCCATTTGAAGTCTGCAGTTATACTTCCGATAAAGTTCAAGGAAATCAGTTGCTTGTACAAGCTGGTAGGAAAACTCGGTGAATGACATACCTTCTTTAGCATCAGAACTTAGTCTGGTTTTAACAGAGTCTTTCGACATCATGTAGTTTACGGTAATATGTTTACCAATATCACGGATAAATTGCAGGAAACTGAATTCTTTCATCCAATCGTAGTTGTTTACCATCAATGCCCCATTGGGAGTAACCTCGCTGAAATCGAGGAAGTGTGCCAGTTGATTTCTTATGGCTTCCTGGTTGTGACGCAGAGTAGTTTCATCAAGAAGATTACGTTCTTTGGATTTTCCTGAAGGATCTCCGATCATTCCTGTAGCACCACCGATGAGTACGATGGGACGATGACCTGCAACCTGAAAATGTTTCAGCATCATCACCGATACAAGGTGGCCTATGTGAAGCGAATCAGCAGTCGGATCAATTCCAACATAGGCAGTGGTCATTTCTTTCGACAATTGTTCCTCAAGACCCGGAGTCATATCGTGGATCATTCCACGCCATTTTAATTCTTCTACAAAATTCATCGTAAATAAAATTTTTGCAAAGATAATTTTAGAATCCTGAAAACGGGAAAAGATATTTAAACCTGATAAATAGAAGGTTACCGGGTAATATATCAAATCGTGAATCAGAATGAGATAAATTTCGTTATTTTTGTAGCCGAATTAATTTTAAAACAGGATAATATGTCAGAAAAAATATTGAACTATGTAAAACCTGGCGTCGTTACCGGAGATGATGTTCAGAAGGTTTTTGAAATTGCACGAAATAATCATTTTGCTTTGCCAGCAGTAAATGTTATAGGAACAGACTCGGTGAATGCAGTTCTTGAAGCAGCACGTAAGGTTAATGCTCCTGTAATCATTCAGTTTTCGAATGGCGGTGCAGCATTTTATGCTGGAAAAGGTTTATCCAACGAAAATGAAAAAGCAGTTGTTGCAGGTGCTATTTCAGGAGCAGCACACATTCATCAGATGGCTGAGTTGTATGGTGTGCCGGTGATTTTGCACACCGATCACGCAGCCAGGAAATTACTTCCCTGGATTGATGGATTGCTCGATGCCGGAGAAGAATATTTTAAAAAGTACGGAAAACCACTCTACAGTTCACATATGCTTGATCTTTCAGAAGAACCAATTAAGGAAAATATTGAAATCAGTAAAAGATATCTGGAAAGAATGAGCAAAATCGGGATGACGCTTGAAATAGAACTTGGCATTACCGGTGGTGAAGAAGATGGTGTGGACAATACCGGATTGGACAGTTCGAGGCTTTATACCCAACCACAGGAAGTGGCTTTTGCTTACGAAGAACTGAAATCAATAAGCGATCGTTTTACCATAGCGGCTGCTTTCGGAAATGTTCATGGCGTCTATAAGCCCGGAAACGTTAAACTTCAGCCCGTCATCCTTAAAAATTCTCAGGATTACATTCAGAAGAAATTCAATACCGGACATAATCCGGTAAATTTCGTTTTCCACGGGGGTTCAGGTTCATCACGGGAAGAAATCAGGGAAGCTATAAACTATGGCGTTATTAAAATGAATATCGACACTGATACTCAGTGGGCAACGTGGGAAGGTGTCCTGAATTATTACAAAAAAAATGAAGGCTACCTGCAGGGACAAATAGGTAATCCTGAGGGTGAGGATAAACCAAATAAAAAATATTACGATCCCCGCAAGTGGCTGCGCGAAGGACAACTTTTCATGATTAAAAGACTTGAGCAGGCTTTTGAAGATCTGAATAATATCGACAGAAATTAATCTGTCATTTCGATGTAAAAGCTGTTTCAGAAAAAGCTGGTTTTTTCCTGCGTGAGAAGATAAGCCAATGTTTAATCTTTCTCGGGTAATCAGCACTTTTGAAACAGCTTTTGTTTTTTCCTAAAATGATAAATAATCATAAAAACCTGAATCAGGGGGAATTTTGTAAAAGACAAGTCTGCAGTGAAAAAAGCTCTTGGTATTAGTTCAAAAAATAAGGTTGTAAAAAACTTTCCGGCACAGAGCAATAATGCAGCATCAGAACAGACACAAGCTTCCGATGATATCGAATACGGCAGTTTGAAAGAAACCGTGCCTGAGCATGAAAAAAAGCAATGAATGCCGGTAGCTGATCCCGGAAAATTGATCATATCACGGCTGAAATGTCTATTTTTGATGTGTTTAAAAATAGTTTGTGAATATGTTAAAAGGATTTCGTGGAAGAATTTTTTATTTCGACATAAATGCCGATGTTTTTCATCTGGAAAAAGGATACCATTATTTAGAGGACGGACTGCTGCTGGTGAAAGATGGAAAAGTACTGAGGGCTGGAAGCTATGATGAACTTTCGGGTGAAGTGACACAGAAATACGAGTGTATTGAATTTGGCGACAGTTTTATATTTCCAGGATTCATTGATGCACACGTTCATTCGGTCCAAACAAAGTCAATCGTTTCGTATGGAAATCAACTGCTTCAATGGTTACAAACCTATATTTTCCCAAATGAAAAGAAATTTGACAACACTGAATATGCGCGGGAACACACCCGTTTTTTCTTTCAGCAGTTGCTAAAAAACGGAACAACCACAGCAGTTATATATCCTGCAGTTTTTGATGCATCGGTGGAAGCTGTTTTTGAAACCGCACAACTGCTCAACATGAGAATCATCAGCGGTAAGACCTGGATGGACCGGAATGCACCTGATTGTTTGATCGAAAAGCCGGAAAAATCATTGAAATCGGTATCCGGACAAATTGAGAAATGGCACCGAAAGGGCAGAGCACACTATGCCATTACTCCGCGCTATGCCATAACCTCTTCACCAGATTCTTTAAAGGTAGCCGCTTCATTGCTCAGGACTTATGAAGGATTGTATATTCAGACACACATTTCTGAAAATTTGCAGGAGGTGGCAATGGTAAATCACAGCTACAGCGACCATAAAGGTTATCTTGATGTTTACGATAGCTATGGATTACTAACACCATATACTTTGCTCGGTCATGGCATTTATCTCAGTTCCGGTGAGTTAAGCCGGATTGCACAGGCAGGGGCTTCCATTGTGCATTGTCCGACTTCTAATCTTTTCCTGGGAAGTGGTTTGTTCGATTTTCACAAGACAATTGAACATGGGGTAAAAATGGCTATTGGAAGTGATGTAGGCGGAGGGACCAGTTTTTCTATGTTGAGTAACCTTCACGATGCTTACAAGATTTCCGCTCTGAAAAACAATCTGAACTTTGAAAACAGCGATTACAATACCTTTGCTACAATGAATGCACTCGAAGCATTCTATTTCATAACCCTTGGTGGTGCCAGAGCTTTGCATCTCGAAAACAGGATCGGAAGTTTCTTACAGGGAAATGAAGCTGATTTTGTGGTAATTGACCCGTCAATGAATCAACTCTTAAGTTACAGGCTCGACGGTACAGACACTGTTGAAGAAATGCTGTTTGCCATCCTGATGTTAGGTAATGAACAGATTGTTAAGGCTACCTATCTCATGGGAGAGGAGGTTTATCCGTTCAAAGTTTAATACAGATAAACATCCTCAGGAAATAAGAGTTTTCGAAAAAGGCTTCAATAAGGTATTAATCGAGCAATTCGGCAAGTTTTTGGTGTAACTGCTCACCGCGAAGATCTTTTGCAATGATAATTCCTTCAGGATTGAGAAGAAAACTTGCTGGTATTGAATTTACACTATAAAGTCTCGAAACTTCATTGTTCCAGTACCGAAGATCAGAAACATGATTCCAATGCAGATTATCATCAGCAATTCCTTTCAGCCATGCGTTTTTGTCCCTGTCGAGTGACACGCTGAGAATATCAAAACCTTTTTGATGATATTTATCGTAAGCAGCAACAATGTTCGGATTTTCGACCCTGCAGGGTTTGCACCATGATGCCCAGAAATCAATAAGCAGATATTTTCCACGAAAAGATTCGAGTAAGACAGGATTGCCTTCAGGGTCATTTTGCGAAAATAAAGGTGCCTGGCTGCCAATGGCTACTTTCCTGAGTTTTTCAACTTCTTCATTCAGTGCAATATAATAGGTTGACTGATGGACAGAAGAATCCAGATTTTCCATTGATCGGATGACTTTTTCGATTTCGAAATTCTGGAGATTATTCAACAGAATGAATGGTGCGATAACACTTTTGTTGTTAGTGTTGGCAAAATTCAATAAATCTTCTGTTCTTGATGTTTCGATTTCCAGTGCTCTTTTTTCGATTGCCCTCATGGTTGGTTCATCATTTAGTGCACTGGCATTGCGGTATTGTTGCGAAATTTCCTCATATTCCTGGTCATAACCACTCAAATCCTCAGCAAGGCGGGTGTATAACTGCTGTGTTGGAAGTCCGTCATAAACTGCTTGAGCAAGAGTTCCGGAAATTTTCAAATGCCCCGGCTCTACAAAAAAACCAAGGTATTCACGTTCTGACTTGAAATGTAAATAATACATCTCCGGCATATCAACCGTGCCTTTGAAATTGAATTTTCCGTCATCTGCCATCAAGGAATCAATTGGTGCGAAATTGTTGTCAACAATTTTGCCAAGTACAACCCATCCGTTTTTTATTCCCTCAAGATTTCCGGTAATCTCAAATTGATTTTTTGGCTGATTACATGAAAAAAGAATAGTTACTGAAAAAACTGCAAATAATAGACGTCTCATTAATTTTTATTTTAGTTAAAAATGTATTTGGGATTAATTGAAAATCAACGTTTTTCGTTTTTACTAAAAATGAGTTGTGACAGTAAAACAAGAAATAAAGTAGTAATAGAACTAAGACCAATTCTCAGGAGTGTTTGAGGTACCTCAGTGAAACCAAATATTTCCAGAAAAAAGAGCATGGAATGATGCAGAAGTATGAGCACAAAAGCATAGGTTAAAAATTTACTGAAACCTGAAGATTTAAGTCCGGGAGATTCTCCCGAATCAGTTTCTTTGCCGGCTGTGAGAATTTTTATGAAGATAGGGCGAAAAAATGCCATAAATACTGAGGCGGCAGCATGCATTCCCAATGAATTTGAAAAAAAATCAACGCCAAGACCCAGAAAAAATGAAGAAAGAAGCAGCACCCAGCCTTTGGTTTGAAAGGGAAGTAAAAGAATAAAATATACATAGAATGCTGGATATATGTATGTGCCCAACAAAAGGTGGTTGAAAATCAGTACCTGGGCCAACAACGAAACAAAAAAACGTATGATATTGCTTACGATCATTTTAGTTTAATTCTGAACTTCCGGTTCCTGTAATTCTTTTAACTCATGAATAGAGGGATTGCTAACAACATAAACATAGGAAAGTTTGTTGAAGTCAACGCTGAACCTTACGACCAGCTGATAGAAATTTTTACCTTCTTCAAGCCTGAAATCCTCCACTGTTCCGATGAGTATTCCTTCGGGATAAACATGAGAATATCCACTGGTCACAATAGTATCACCGGTTTGTATTTGTACATGGGAGGGGATATCAATCAATTTTCCCAGTCGGTAATTTCCTCCTTCCCACAACAGTGAACCGACCTGATTTGACTTTTTATGTTTTGCACTAATTCTTGAATTTTTGTTTAATGCAGACATAACGGAGCTGAAATGTGCTGAAGTTTCAATCACATGACCAACAACACCGTCCGGAGAAATTACAGCCATATCAGGCAAAATGCCATGAACACGACCTTTGTTGATTTTCAGATAATTATTGCGTCTGTTCACCGAATTGCTGATAACTCTTGCTGCTTCGTAATGATACGTTATGGCAAAAGAAGTATCGGTGAACAGGGAATCATTTCTGCTAAGGAAAATGTATGGTTCACAATTTTCTGAAAGTAAACGGGCATTTTCCTGGGCCAGTGATTTGTTGGCGTGGCGAAGCGAGAAATAATCAGTGATGTTGCTGACCACAGTCAGCAATTTTCCTGTAACCCCGTTAGTCGTATTTATTACAATAGTTTTTTGGTAGTAATTGTTTTGGATCATCAGCAGGAAGGAGATGATCATGAGCAATAGAAAGAGAAAGTAAAAGGAATATTTCCAGATAAATGCGAATAGGTTATGCATTTGTTGTTTTACGATTTACTTGACCAATGCTATTATACCGTTTTGGATTAGTCAGTTTATTTGATAAGGAAGGTAAATTTATCAAAATTTTTAAGTGCAATGCCTGTTCCTCGCGCTACAGCCCTGAGCGGATCCTCTGCAACATGGATCGGAAGTTTTGTTTTCAGGTGGAGACGTTTATCAAGTCCGCGCAACATTGACCCACCACCGGCCAGATAAATTCCAGTCCGGAAAATATCTGCCGACAATTCCGGAGGAGTCATTTCAAGTGCCTGCAATACAGCGGTTTCAACTTTAGAAATGGATTTGTCGAGGCAATGCGCTATTTCGGTGTAGTTTACCACGATTTCTTTTGGTATTCCGGTAAGCATATCGCGGCCGTGTACGGCAAAATCATCCGGGGGGTTATCCAGTTCCGGAAGGGCAGCGCCAACTTCAATTTTGATACGCTCAGCCGAGCGTTCACCGATGTTGATGTTGTGTTGCTTTCGCATGTATTCCTCAATGTCAGCATTAAAGTCGTCACCGGCGATGCGAATGGATTTGTTGTTTACAATACCTCCAAGAGCAATTACAGCAATTTCACTGGTACCTCCACCTATATCAATAATCATATTTCCGGTTGGTTCAAGAACGTCAATGCCAATACCGATTGCTGCTGCCATTGGTTCGTGTATGAGTTTTACCTCCTTGGCACCGGCTTGTTCAGCCGAGTCTTTAACAGCGCGTTCTTCCACTTCGGTAATTCCGGAGGGAATACAGATAACCATTTTTAGTGCCGGAGGGAATAGTGAATTTCGGATGCCGATCATTTTGATCATTTCGCGGATCATGTATTCGGCAGCCTGAAAGTCGGCAATCACACCATCGCGCAAAGGACGGATGGTTTTGATGTTTTCGTGGGTCTTTCCGTGCATCATTTGTGCACGTTTACCCACTGCGATAATTTTTCCGGAGCTGCGCTCAATAGCTACAATGGAAGGTTCGTCAACAACTACTTTATCGTTATATATGATGATCGTATTAGCTGTGCCAAGATCAATTGCTATTTCTTTTGTAAAAAATGAAAAAAGTCCCATAATTTTTTATCAATGTCTTTAATACTAAAGTGATTTGTATAAATGATTTAAAAGACAAAACTACACATTTTAATGTTTGAAATGTCGTATTCCTGTAAATGCCATAGATATTGCAAATTTATTGCAATAATCCACAGAATCAGCATCCCTTACCGATCCTCCAGGTTGGATAACAGCTTTAATACCGGCCTGACAGGCAATTTCAACTGAGTCGGAAAAAGGGAAAAAAGCATCGGAAGCCATTACAGCTCCATTTGTGTCGAAGCCTGAAGCATGCGCTTTTGCTATGGCCTGCCTGACAGCATCAACACGGGAAGTTTGACCGATACCGCTGCCAATAAGTTGTTTGTTTTTTGCCAGTACAATGGCGTTGGATTTAGTATGCTTCACAATTTTATTGGCAAACAACAAATCATCAATTTCGTTTTCAGTTGCATGGGTGGTGGTAACAAAGTTTAATTGTTCTTTTGTTTCGGAAAATCTGTCTTTATCCTGCTCAAGAACGCCATTCAGGATTGATTTGAATTGTCTTGCAGGTAACTGAATTTGTTTTTGACGCAGAATTATTCTGTTTTTCTTTTGCTTGAGCAGTTCCAGGGCACTTTGTTCATAACCGGGGGCGATAATTACTTCAAAGAAAAGTTTGTTGATTTCTTCTGCAGTGGCAACATCCACCGGCTTGTTGGTAATAATAACGCCGCCGAATGCAGAAACCGGATCACCGGCAAGTGCTTTTTCCCAGGCTTTTGAAAGCGTTTCATCAACAGCCAGTCCACAAGCGTTGTTGTGCTTGATCACAGCAACCATCGTTTCTTCAAAATCGTTGGCAAGATGGATTGCCGCATCTATATCGTTAAGGTTGTTGTAAGAGATTGACTTCCCGTTCAACTGATCGAACAAACACGTAAGGTCACCAAAAAACAAACCTTCCTGATGAGGATTTTCACCATACCTTAACGGAGTTACATCCTGACAACTTTGTTTGAAAACCTTTATCGCTGAAGATTTATTGAAGTAATTGAAAATAATTGTGTCGTAATGGGAAGAAATATTAAACGCATGAGCAGCAAATTGTCTCCGTTCGTCGAGTGTTGTGCATCCCTCATTGTTTATGAAAATTTCCAGAAATTCAGGGTAAAGCTTTATGGAGGGTACAACCAGAACGTCTTCGAAATTTTTTGCCGCAGCCCGAATAAGACTAATCCCACCAATATCAATTTTTTCGATAATCTCCTCGGGGTCAGAGGTGTTTTTAAGGGTTTTTTCGAACGGGTACAAATCAACAATTACCAGGTCAATTTCAGGAATGTGAAATTGAGTAAATTCCTTTTGGTCGTCTTTGTGATTTCGTCTCCCGAGAATCCCGCCAAAAATCAATGGATGAAGGGTTTTCACCCTACCGCCGAAAATAGGTGGATAGGAAGTGAGGTCCTCAACTCGTTTTGCTTTGTATCCCAGTTCCTGGATAAAGTTGTAGGTACCACCTGTTGAAAAGATTTCTATCTTCTTTTGATACAATTCTTTTAGAATCGTATCCAGGCCGGTTTTATCATACACGGAGATAAGTGCAGAGTTGATTTTTTTTAGTTTTGTCATGGTCAGTTTGCTTGGATGTTTTTGCTGTTCATCATCCTGATAATGAAGGTTGCAAAAATATGGAAAAAAGGCTTAGTTTACTTTTTTTACTTTACTTTGCTGAAAAATACTCCTGTGAGTAACAATCGGATAATATTTCAGTCGTTAAATGAAAGCAGATTGAAAACCGGTTGATCCTGATAAATTCTTAATCCGTTCTTCATATGTTTCTACTGATTAAACTGATAAAAGAAAGTTATCTTTTTGCCTATACAGCGATTATATCCAATAAAGTCCGCACATTATTATCATTGCTCGGAATTACTATCGGGATTTTTTCAGTGATATCGGTTCTCTCAGTTTTCGATTCACTTGAGCGGAGTATCCGAAACAGCTTTAATGATTTGGGCTCAAATGTAATTTTTATCCAGAAATGGCCCTGGATGATGGGTAGCGGTGATTATCCCTGGTGGAAATACATGAACCGGCCTGAGCCTACAATGTATGAAATGGAAGAAATCATAAAACGAAGCAATACTGCCGAAGCAGCATCTTTTATGTTTAGTTTCAGCCGTCAGTTAAGTTTCAGGAACAACACTTACGATGATGTTGGGATTATAGCTGTTTCACATGATTATGAAAGAGTAATGCCTGTGGATATTCAGGAGGGACGGTATTTTACCAGAACTGAGTCGCAAAACGGGCGAAATGTGGTAATTATCGGAGCAAAAATTGCAGAAGAACTTTTTCCCGATAGTGATCCTTTAGGACAAACCGTAAAAATTGGTGGAAACAGGGCAAACATTATAGGCATTTTAAAACGTCAGGGTGAAGGCGCTTTTGGCAATTCCAACGATGAGCAGGTGATTGTTCCTGTTAATTTTGCACGGGCTTTTGTAAACATGAGAAATAGCGGAACAACTATTGTTACTAAAGCTGCTGCCAATGTATCCAACACCCAACTGATGGATGAGTTGACAGGCATAATGCGTTCATTGAGAAAATTAAAACCCGGTGAAGAAAACGACTTTGCACTGAACGAAGTAAGTGTTATCAATCAGGGATTGCAGGCATTTTTCAACGGGCTTGCCATTATCGGATGGATCATTGGAGCTTTCTCCCTGCTGGTTGGCGGTTTTGGAATTGCCAATATTATGTTTGTTTCGGTTCGCGAACGAACAAACATCATTGGTATTCAAAAAGCCATTGGTGCAAAAAACTACTTTATCCTGTTGGAATTTTTGTTTGAAGCAGTGTTTCTTTCTCTGCTGGGAGGGATCATCGGGCTCCTGCTGATTTATTCAGGCATGATTGCTTTTGGTCATGCTATGCCCTTCCCGTTGATACTCTCTCAAAGCAATATATTGCTTGGTCTGATAATATCCACTGTCATCGGATTGATTTCGGGTTTTGTGCCTGCCTGGGTGGCTGCTCGTCTCGATCCGGTCGAAGCCATTCGGTTTGGATATTAATCCAGCTAAACCCAAAGTTTGAAAAAATCACCCAATTAAATTTTTGAGGTTTTCGATTTTATCGTATTGATTGAAACAATCTCTTTTTGTTTTATTAATTTGAAAACATGACTTATCAACAGATTTTAAGCTACATGTATGAAAAACTGCCGATGTATCAGCGAATAGGCAGTGCTGCCTACAAGGCAGACCTTGGCAATACACACCGGCTTTGTCAGTTACTGGATCATCCTGAAAATAAATTTCTTTCAATACATGTTGCTGGGACCAACGGCAAAGGAACCACATCTAACCTCATTGCATCGGTTTTGCAACAGGCAGGTTACAAAACCGGACTCTACACATCACCGCATTACACTGATTTCAGGGAACGGATCAGGATTAACGGACAAATGATTCCTGAAAATGAAGTAGTGCGGTTTATCGAAAAATGGAAAAATCAGTTTGAAGAAATCGGTTTGTCATTTTTTGAAATGACTGTCGGGCTGGCATTCGATTATTTTGCCAGAGAAAAAGTAGATTACGCCGTTATTGAAGTAGGTATGGGAGGGCGTCTCGATTCAACCAATGTGATCACCCCGCTGGTGTCGGTAATTACCAATATCGGACTTGATCACACCAAATTTCTTGGTAACACATTAGAAGCCATTGCTAACGAAAAAGCGGGAATCATCAAATCCGGTGTTCCGCTTGTCGTTGGTGAAACCCAAAAAGAAACAAAGCCGGTATTCCTTCAAAAAGCTGCAGAAAACCGATCAACCATTACTTTTGCAGATCAACAATGGGAAATTGAGCAAGCCGGGCAGCAAAAAGTAAATATTTTTTTCAGGGAAATGCCATATCTAACCCATACAGATTTCCCGCCGGCCGGAAGTTATCAGCTTCGTAATCTGGCTACTGTGATGGAATCTTTACGAATTCTGGAAATGAGCACCGGAAACTCATTATCGAAAGAAACCATTGCCTCAGGAATAGCTAATCTGATTAAAAATACAGGATTCAAAGGCCGGTGGCAGACAATAGGTACTTCTCCGCTAATCATATGCGACAGTGGACACAATGAGGACGGTATCCGCGAAGTAATAAAAAACATCAACAATACACCATACCAAAATCTTCATATGGTTTTTGGCATGGTTAACGATAAAGATACAACAGCCATACTTAAGCTGCTTCCGCGTAAAGCAAGATATTATTTTACCAGACCGGGAATTCCCAGAGGTCTCTCACCCGGAATCCTTGCAGCCAATGCCATGAAAGCCGGGCTTATCGGTGAAATATATCCAACCGTAAAAGAGGCGCTGGATGCTGCAAAATCAGCAGCAGGTAAAAATGACCTGATTTTTGTTGGCGGCAGCACTTTTGTTGTGGCCGAAGTGGTTTGATGCTGTTTTATTTTTAATTATCCCCCGCTGATCAGATGTATAACCATCACTATATCTCCGTCGCTGATGATCGTGGTATCACGTTCTTCTTTTCTGATCAGTTTCCCATTGAGCTTTGTTACCAGCAACCTGAACGTGTAGTTTTTCAACTTGAGTAATTCCTCAAAAGTGATATTTTCTGCATCAAAATGTTCAATCCGGTTATTGAGCGTGATTTTCATCTGTTAAAAGTAATAAAATTTAGGGTGAAATCAAGTATTCCTTATCAGGAAATGTTCTGCAAAAAGTACAACGGAAATTTTTTCTAAAAAATGCTCTTACTTTTTATTGAAGAATAAAATACTTTGGTATAAATTTGCCAGATTATAAACCCTTTTCAAATTTTACAGATTAAATTCCTGATTGAATAATTTCGCTTTCAAGCAAATAGCAAATTCATTCTATTTTTATTAACCTAAAAACGATTCAAATGAAAAACAGTTACATGCTCAGGCTTCTTGCAATGCTTATTGCAGGACTTGTTGCAACGGCCAGGCCGAATGCACAAATTAATCCCGTTAATCCCGACCGGAACAATCATTCTGATAATCGGGTACCTTCCACAACCAGGCAACCTGCCACCGAAGCGCCTCTTGAATACTGCATTCCCTATTCTGATTGCGGATACGGAGATTTTATTAACAGTGTTTACCTTAACATGATGACTAATGAAGGCAGTTTATGCAGCGAAAACGGGTATGGGGATTTCACCGGTTTATACGCTGAGCTTAATGCCGGAGAAGGTTATTGGATAGGTGTGGAAGCGGGAAATGGAAATCAGTTTTTATCGCTATGGATTGATTATAATGACAACGATCAATTTGACGGGGATGAGTTAATCATTGTGGATTTTTATCTCGAATTACCTTACGAAGTTTACTGGGAATGGTTTATTGTGCCTGCGGATGTATCGGCAGGCAATCACAGGATGAGACTCAGGATCAATGCCGGAATGTCGTCGGCTGATCCCTGTGCTGATT
>Ga0116164_10000759_pt1 | contig 26411 bp, 24 predicted proteins | sample AD_UKC109_MetaG_FD_89888 | JGI IMG/M metagenome (GOLD analysis project Ga0116164, IMG submission 89888) | Active sludge microbial communities of municipal wastewater-treating anaerobic digesters from Hong Kong - AD_UKC109_MetaG | ecosystem: Engineered > Bioreactor > Anaerobic > Digestate... | reverse complement strand
ATTTATGGCGGGGGGGGGTCTATACGTTCTAACGTGAACATCATTGTTAATGGTATTCTCCCAAGAACCCCCTCCGCACCCTTTGCTTTAACCGTGAAGTTTTGTCTTTTAAACTTCCAAGGCCTGTATTTCAAGGCCAGCACTAAGGGAGGAATTTTTAGTTATTCAGCAAGTCCTAAATAGAAATGGTCAATTCTTAATGAATTGACCATTTGAACCTTCTATATTTTTTAATCGTTTCTTTGATGCAGATGTTATCTTACAAAATCCACCAACGATGTCATCATGACATTGGCGCCCGTTTTTAATGCTGCTTGAAGAATTGTTTGCTGGTTTTGAAGTTTGGTATAGGTCTCCAGAAAATCCGCATCCTGTTCTTTGGAGACGTATTCGGTCAGGAATGTCGAATATTCTTCGAAACGGTTGGTTGACATTTCCAGAAAACGTTGAGAAGCCCCATTCTGTGCTGTTGTTTGTTGAATATTGTACTCAAAACGTTCTACTTTCGCCAGGGCGATGTCGTTGAGATAATACTGTGGGTCCTCTTTGTCCAGGTTTTTGATGATATTGTCCAACAGATTGAAAACACTTTCATTACCGTTCACCACAAAAGAATCGTAAACAGTGATCCCGTATTCAAAATTATGTCCACCCAAATCAACACTTTGTGGAATATCAGCTTTCGGAGCTAAATTAATAGTTCCATCATCATTTACAGGGCGATGAGAGGCATCCGCTCCACCGAAAATATGCTCTCCACCCAGATTGGTATTTGCTAATTGTATCATCTGATCTTTGATTTTGCTGATCTCTTGGGAGATGGTTTTTCTGTCGTTAGGTGTTAGGGTTCCATTGGCTCCCTGTACCGTTAATTCCCTAGTTCGAGTGACAAGCGCTGACATTTCCTGCGTGACTTTGTCGTACATTTGCAGATAGGTACTGACTGTGTTCCCGTTACGTTTGGATTGTTCCATTTCCCTTAAACGCGATCCGGCATTGGATGCTCTGGTAGCAATAATGGCATCATCGGAAGGATACTTGACTTTCAGTCCTGAGGAGCCTTGTTCGTGCAACTGAGCAACCCGTTTATAATCTCTGGTGATATCCTGTAATATTGTATTATGAAGCATTGAATGATTCACTCTCATCTATAACACCTTCCCGTTCATTAGCCTTCTCCGTTAAAGAGCTTTTTTTGATTGTCCGGACGATATTGTCCCTTCATGTCATATGTGTTGATCCTATCCTGACCGGTTGCAGTATCTTGCAATATTCGGATGTTTTTCAACTGAAATCCGATCATACGATCGATATTCAAATGCAAAAGGCTAATTTCCTGTAAACATTCCATCAATCTTGCAATAAGAATCATCAATTGTGTACCTTCTTCTTGTCCCAAAGCCTCGGCGATTTCTGACACAGAGGAACGTTCGGGAAGGTTCATCTTCTGGCATAGAACTGCCGAAAGCCTTTCCCTTTCTTTTTCGCCCTGCTCGATCGCCACGACCATTGACTCTTCCTCAGGGATCAACTGGGTCAGTTCATCATATTTCCCGTTGATGATATAGGTTTCTTTTTCCTTTAATATCTCACCGTATTGCCGAAACAGATCGGTAAAATATGCGATGTGATTTTTGAAATCGATTAACTGCTCCAAAACCGGCCCCCGTTCAAAGCCCCAATATCTTATTGAGGATCTTATCAGCATCCGGATGATAAGCGTCGTTCTTGATCATTTCCTGAAAATGACTGACGAGTTTTTCCCTGATTTCGGGAATTTGATGCACTTCATCCAGCATCTGTTTGATATGGCTGCTCTTTTCAAGATTTTCCGTTTTGAAAAGAGAAGGATCTCCTTTAACCTTATCATCATGCTTCTGCTGATTTTGGGCTTTTTTTAACTGTTGATACAAATCAGTCGAATTTAGCCTGTTGATACCACCTGAGTCAATCATCACGAACACCTCTTAATGACAAATTATTTTATCCTTTACAACTGTTTATCGGAATACTTCTCATAAACTTGAGTGAAGAAATTGGATTGCGATAGTAATGTGATAGTTAAAATGAAAAAAAGGGAGCAAAAAGCTCCCCTTTAACAACTTCAACATAAGGCCAATCTAGCTTTCAGTAATTCTATTGAAATTGTACTCAGGGAGTTGTGCCTTTGCTTGTTGAATTTTGGATTCCAACTCAAAATTGAATTCGCCATTTGCTTGAGCCATTTCCAAAACTTTCTCCATTTTGATAATCTCTTTTCTTAATTGCTGTGTGTTACTCATCCTATCACCTCACATAAAATAATTTAGAAATCTCAACACTCCTTTTTAAAAAGGTATTAAAACACCAAAGCTAGAAACCCATAGGGCTAAATAATTAATTCATCCAGATTTTAGACGCAAAATAATATAGTATAATGCACGTAGAAGCCAGAGACGCCGCAGCATAATCAGTATAACATATCAAAAGCACAAAATGCAAATGATTTATATGGACCAATGTTTTCCCTTATCACAGATAAGTAGAGAATCCTATTATAAGACAACTGTCATATAATAAGATAGAAAAGACCAGGGGTTTATGTTATAATTTTCTCAAAAGGAAAGATAACATTTCAGATGAAAGGAAGGATGAAACTGTGGGTAAGAAAATGGTAACTGTAGACGGTAACACCGCCACCACACATGTGGCCTATGCTTTTTCAGAAGTTGCTGCCATTTATCCGATAACGCCATCTTCACCGATGGGTGAATTTGCGGATGCTTGGGCTGCCGATGGAAGAAAAAATGTCTTTGGACAGAAAGTAAAAGTGTCTGAATTACAATCCGAAGGAGGCGCTTCCGGTGCAGTACATGGAGCTCTTCAGGGAGGGTCGTTAACAACTACTTTCACAGCTTCACAGGGATTATTGCTCATGATCCCGAATATGAATAAGATTTCCGGAGAACTTCTTCCGGCAGTATTCCATGTGTCAGCCAGAAGCGTTGCAACCCATGCACTCTCAATATTTGGAGACCATTCAGATGTTATGCACTGTCGACAAACGGGTTGGTCTCTGTTGGCATCAGCCGGTGTACAAGAGGCGCATGATTTGGCTATTGTTGCACATCTCGCTGCAATGGATTCAAGTGTTCCATTTTTGCATTTCTTTGATGGATTCAGAACCTCGCACGAAATTCAGAAGGTTGAATTGTTTGATTATGATGATCTGGCAAAATTAGTAAACTACGATGCTGTGAAGGCTTTCAAAGACAAGGCATTAAGACCCGAAAAACCTGTAACCAGAGGAACAGCACAGAATCCTGATATTTTCTTCCAAAACAGGGAAAGGGCAAACCCTTATTACGACAAGGTTCCGTTCATTGTTGAAGAAAAAATGAGGATGGTTGAAAATCTTACCGGTCGAAAATACCGATTGTTTGACTATGTGGGACATCCTGAAGCCGACAGAATCGTTGTCGCTATGGGATCCGGGTTGGATACACTTGAACAAACCGTTGAATACCTGAATGCACAGGGAGAAAAGGTCGGTTTAATCAAAGTCCGATTGTACAGACCGTTCTCTGTTGAGCATCTTCTGGCAGTCGTTCCTGAAACGGTGAAATCCATTGCCGTTTTGGACAGAACCAAAGAACCCGGTTCCGCCGGTGAACCTCTCTACGAAGACATTAAATTTGCCTTCTACGGTCAAAAGAATGCGCCAACCATCGTTGGAGGACGCTATGGTCTGAGTTCCAAAGAATTCACACCTTCCATGGCCAAAGCAGTCTATGACAACCTCAAAGGTAAACAGCCAAAAGATCATTTTACCATTGGTATCAAAGATGATGTATCCTTCACTTCCCTTGAAGTGGATGAACAGATCATAACGGAAGGTCCGGAAGTCAAAAGATGTTTGTTCTGGGGATTCGGTTCAGATGGTACAGTTGGCGCCAACAAAAACTCCATCAAAATTATTGGTGACCACACAAACATGTATGCACAGGGTTATTTCGAATACGATTCCAAAAAATCCGGTGGGGTTACCAGATCCCATTTGAGATTTGGACCCAACCCCATCAAATCACCATATCTCGTTGAAACTGCCGATTTCATTGCATGTCACAGACAGGCATACGTTAATATGTTCGAACTGGTAGACGGATTGAAAAACGGGGGAACTTTCCTACTCAATACCAACTGGACCAAAGAAGAGCTTGAAAAAGAATTACCCAACTCCCTTAAGAGAAAATTGGCACAGAAAAGCGCTAAATTCTATATTCTCGATGGCTTTAAGATTGCAGCAGAAATCGGAATGGGTGAAAGAATCAACACCATCATGCAATCCGCATTCTTTAAACTGGCAGATATCATTCCCTATGAAGATGCCAAAGATTACATGAAAAAAGCCATTGAAAAAACATACGGTAAAAAGGGTAAAGACATCGTTGAGATGAACTATAAAGCAGTAGACATGGGAGAATCCTATGTAGAAGTCTCGGTTCCTGCCGAATGGGCTGAATTACCAATCGAAAAAAAACCAATCGATTTGGATAAAACACAGTTTGTCAGAGAAGTTGCAGATGTCATGAATGCGAAGTTGGGAGATACACTCCCCGTTTCAATGTTTTCACCGGACGGTACCTTTGAAAACGGAACAACTGCCTATGAAAAAAGAGGTGTTGCCGTTAATATTCCTAAATGGGATGCTGAAAACTGTATTCAGTGTAATCAGTGTGTCATGGTATGTCCGCATGCAGTCATCCGACCCAGATTAGTCACCGAAGAAGAATTAAAGGATGCACCGGAAACGTTGAAAACCATTACACCGATGAACCCGAAACTAAAGGAAGAATATAAATTCACCCTTCAGATCAGCGGACTGGATTGTACCGGATGCGGAAATTGTGCTCAGGTTTGTCCGGGAAAAGGTGGCAAAAAAGCTCTTGTCATGACGCCTATTGAAGAAGTTGTAGAAGAAAGCATGAACAACTTCCGATTCACAGAGGAACTTCCAGACAGGAATCCCCTCGGAGATTCCATGTGGAGTGGTGCCATGTTCAACAGACCGTTGTTTGAATATCATGGTGCTTGCCCTGGCTGTGGAGAAACACCATATGTCAGGTTGATTACTCAGTTATTCGGAGAAAGAATGGTCATTGCCAATGCAACAGGTTGTTCTTCAATCTACGGAGGAAGTGCTCCTGCCACACCATACTGTACCAATAGAGAGGGTAAAGGACCCGCATGGGCAAATTCACTGTTTGAAGACAACGCCGAATACGGATTTGGAATGTCCATATCCATCAACACCACAAGAGACCGACTGCATGATCTCATGGAAGAGGCAATAAATGCAGGAATTGAAAGTGGATTGGCTGAGCTTTTCAAAGAATGGATTGAAAAAAGAGAAGATGCTGATGCCACCAAAGAACTTGATTCCAAACTCAGAGCGGCTTTAATAGCTGCATTACCAACTGTCACAGGCGAAATGCGATGCACCCTCGAAAACATTTTAGAATTAAAAGACTATTTCGTCAAAAAATCAGTTTGGATATTTGGTGGAGACGGATGGGCATATGACATTGGTTACGGCGGATTGGATCATGTTCTCGCTTCAGGCGAAGACATTAATGTTCTGGTTTTGGATACGGAAGTCTACTCCAACACCGGCGGTCAGGCATCCAAGTCCACACCAACCGGAGCTATTGCCAAATTTGCTGCAGCAGGAAAACCGATTCGAAAGAAGGACCTTGGAATGATGGCTACCACATACGGGTACGTTTATGTGGCTCAGATTTCATTAGGTGCAAACATGAATCAAGCTTTCAAAGCTATTAAAGAAGCCGAAGCTTACAAAGGCCCATCTCTCATCATTGCCTACACGCCTTGTATCAATCATGGAATCAAAACGGGAATGGGTACTACCATTGCAGAAGAGAAAAAGGCAACAAGCTGTGGATACTGGCCAATATACCGTTATGATCCCAGATTGGCTGATGAAGGTAAGAATCCGTTCCAGTTGGATGGACCGAAAGAACTCGATGGCAAATTCCAGGAATTCTTGGATGGCGAAATCAGATACTCATCTTTGAAACAGACATTCCCGGAAAGAGCCGAAATGCTCAGTAAAAAAGCTGAAGATGACATGCTCTTCAGATACAACAAATACAAGAAATTGGCGCAAGATTAAAGAATGATCCAATAAAAAACCGCCCTTAAAAAGGGCGGTTTTTTATTTTATTAATAGCGGATCATTTTTTAATAATGTTCCCTAACCATTTCGATGATATTCGCCTCAACGTTATATGAAAACACTCTGGTTTTTTCATCTTCGAAACGGATTGCGATTTCATCATCTGTTTCGTCTGCGTATGGATCAATTCGCAAGGGCCTTCCCCATTCGGATTGAAGGGGAAAATCCAATCTTGATTTAAGGACACACGAACCTGAAGATGGCCTTAATTGATAAATTCTTAAATAGTCATTGGCATCTACGAAGAAAAGAAAATAATTGTTGTTGGTATAGAATTTGACCGGAAGCCATGCATTTTTTAAAGCAAACCCTAATTCAACGGATTTGCCGCTGACTCCAAGCAGTAAAAATTCATCCCCTTCCTGAATCCATTTCCAACTTAAGGAAAACATCGATGTACTGATTAGTAAAGCAAGTAAAACGAATAAAACGACCTTTTTCATCTAATCCCCCCTGTACGATTATCAACTGAAAAATATTTTGCTGAAGCACATTTTGACTTAGCGTTTGATTATATCATTTAAAAAAATCGGAAGGGTAAAACAAGACGAATGTATTTGCGGACTGTAATAATGGAGTTCTTTTTCTACCTCTTTGTCTTCTCTAACCCTTACCAAAGGATCTGCACCCTTGGTTGCTATGGTATAAGTCCAAAAACCGGAAGGATATTGGGGAGAAAATCCTGTGTACAATTTTGTGTTTTCAAAGGCTTCGTCTATTCTGAAATAAGCCATTTCCAACCAATTGGTATCGTAAACCGGATTCTCCGTATGCGCTACCAGTAAACCGTTTTTTGTGAGTGAACGACGGCAATTTTTATAAAAATCAACTGTAAAAAGATTTCCGCCCTCTCCAGCCGTTGGATCTGTGGAATCTATAATGATTACATCATAATAGTCTTCAAATTGTGAAACATAGGCTGCACCATCTCTGAAATAAATCGTTGCCCTTTCATCGTTCATAGCGTCGGAAAGGGTTGGAAGGTATTTTTTAGCAGCCTGAACAACTTCCTCATCAATTTCACACATCTGGGCTTTTTGAACACATGGATGTCTTAGGACCTCACGCAATGTACCGCCATCGCCTCCACCGATAATCAGGATCTTTTTGGGGTTGGGGTGGGCAAACATGGCAACATGAACAAGCATCTCATGATACATGAACTCGAATTTTTCTATGGTTTGAATAATACCATCAAGTACGAAAACACGCCCCATATCGTAAGAATCAAAAATATCGATTCGCTGGTATTTTGATTGCTTCGAAAAAAGACATTCTTTTATTTTTATAAAATAACCGCAATTTTCCCCTTGATAATACTCTTCAAATCTTAAGTGTTTTCCAAGTTCGAATTCAGGTTTACGATCAGTCATATTTAAATAGCCTCTACTTTAAAAGGCGCATTCTCTTGTATACCGATGGCCTTATAACTACCTCTTCTAAATTCATCCGTTACAGTACGTTTTGCATTAAACGCCGTTTTCAAATGATCGAAAGCCTTCCAAGGATCGACATGATCACCGCAGGTAAAAACATCTACCGCTGCATAACCATACTCTGGCCAGGTATGGATTGTCAAATGGGACTCCGAAACGATGACCACGCCACTGACGCCGTGAGGTAAAAACCTGTGAAACCCCGATTTAACAACTGTTGCTCCGGAAATAATGGCAGCTGAATTCATTTGATTTTCTACGAAATCCACATTATCCAAAATGGATTGATCACAATCGTAAAATTCAGCCAAAAGATGCTTGCCCAATGCTTTCAATACTCTCATCCCCTTTCATCTTTAATCTATCATGATCCAAAGTATTTTTGCCTGTTTGTCCTTCCTATGATTTTTCAACTGATGGACCTTGTCTGCTTGATAATAGAAACAGTCTCCAGTTTCCAGCGCATAGGGTTTTTCGTCAAGAAAAAGTGTTAATTCACCTTCCAGAACAAAGCCAAATTCATCCCCTTCATGAAAATCTTCAGCTTCAGTCTCTGCGCCGGGCTCTAAAATGGTCATGAATGCATCGATCTTTTTATCCTCGACCTCATTCATCAGCATCTGAGAAGTAATTCCTTGAGGTTCATCATATACCGGCACTCTTTCTTCCTTCTTGTAAAGAACCTTTTGAGATTTATAATCGGAAAAAAAGGACTTTAAATCACTGCCCACAGCCTTGATAATCCGCTCAAGATTTTCCACAGTAGGTGAAGTTTTACTGGTTTCAACCTGTGAAATAAAGCTTCTTGCCAAATCCGCTCTTGCCGCAACTTCTTCCTGAGTCAATCCTAAAGAAAGCCTTAGTTTTCTGATCTTACTGCCAAGCTCCATAATCTACCTACTTTCGTGTGCACTAAAATAACCAAAAATGTCATTTTAGACCACATTATAACATGATCTGTCGCACCCTGTCAATACATGGAGCAAATCGAGGCTAATTGATGAAAAGATAGAAAAAACAGCTATCAGAAGCAATAATCATCATATTTTTGCTTATTAATCATTCAATAGGATGCTCAAAGATAATTAGTAAGTGACATTTGTGGTTTATATAAAACATGTAAGACGTTATTAGTCAGAGTTGTTATCAGAATCAATTCTATCCAACAACATTTTTAAAGCGGCCTTAACGGTTCTTGTTCTGATTTTTTTTCTGTTTCCTTTAAAGAAGAATTGCTTCCAAGTTGTTTGGCCATTGTAGCATAAGCCAATAAAAACAGTGCCTACGGGTTTTTCAGCTGTACCACCGCCGGGGCCGGCGATGCCGGTTGTGGATAAAGAAACATTGGTACCTATGGCTGTGCACACAGCGCTTGCCATGGCTTCTGCTACCTGTGAACTGACTGCGCCGTATTGTTCGAAAAGCTTTTCATCGATTTGGAGTCTATTGATTTTTTCTTCATTTGAATAGGTAATCAATCCACCTCTGAAGGTTTCAGAGGCACCTGGAATATCCACAATGGTAGATGCTAAGAGCCCACCGGTACAAGACTCTGCAAGTGAAAGCGTCAAAGAGCATTTGACCAGTTTATCGACCACGACACTTTCCAGGGTGTCATCGTTGGTCCCATATATATATTGTCCCAATCTTTCCCTTATTTGTTGTTCAACCGGGAGAATCTTTGATAACGCTTCTGCTTCGGTATCGGCTGAGGCGGTTAAGCGCAATTTGACCTCTCCATCTCCGGCATAGGGTGCAATCGTTGGGTTAGTTTGACTGTCAATGATGTCTTCAATGATCTCCACCATGTAACTTTCGCCAATGCCAAACATCTTGAGTTCCTTTGACAGGAAGATTCCTCTTTGATAACCTGAAAGGATTTTACAGACTTTTTCAAACATAGGATGCAATTCATTGGGAGGACCGGGAAGCAGTACAATTCTTTTTTTGTCTTTTTGCAATATTGCCCCCGGGGCGGTGCCGTTGTTATTGTCGATAACGATGGCTTCTTTGGGGAACATAGCTTGTTTTAAGTTAAATTTACTAATCGGACGATCGTTAAAATAGGTTTTAAGTCTCTCCAGAGAGGGTTCATGTAATATCATTTCTTGTTCAAAAAAATTACAAGCAGCCTCTTTGGTAATATCATCCTGCGTGGGTCCTAAACCACCGCTCATGACTACCAAATCGGCACTTTGAAAAGCCGCCTGCAAAGCGTCTTTAATCCTTATGGCGTTGTCGCCTACTACGGTTTGTTTATATAAGGATACTCCCATTCCGGAAAGTCTTTCGGAGATAAAAGCCGCATTGGTATTGACGATGGATCCCAACAACAGCTCCGTACCAACACAGATTATTTCGCATACCATCCTTACACCTCAACAAAGATGAACACTTATTTATTATATTATGAGTGTTTTCATTTGATATTATTAAGTCTTTTTCGATTGCCTTTCTTTTTTAAATCCTTTGGGACTGAATACTTAAGGCCTTTTTTAAGTCTCTTGAAGTGATCATGTTCATAAGAATCAGGATTTTCCCGATTTTCTCATTCATCATCCTCTGACGTTCCAAAGCCATGGCCAGTTTTTCTTCGTTCAGGATTCCTAAAAGACACAGCAACTCCCCAATCTTGATATCAGGGTTAATCTCGACCAGTTCCTCATGCCCGCAATAAGGGCAATTGAGGTCTTTTTGATTGATTACTGAAGAACTGGAGAAGGAAGTCTTGAAGCATGATTTACAGATAAATCTTTTCATCCTTTACCTCAATGACAGAACTCTCGTTCCATTTGATTTCTCCACTCAATGAATTAATATACACAATTTAACAGTTTTTGTCAAGATCTTTGTTCGTTTGTGTTTACATCTTTTTTAACTGTTGAGGGTTGCCGATTTAGCCCTATCATGTTATGATTTCACCGTAAGCTATAATAATAAAATTTTCGATTATACAAACGAGAAAAAGGGGGAGGACAATGATTGAGAGATATTCCTTATCTCCAATGAAGGAAATCTGGGACTTACAAGCTCAGTATCAACGCTGGTTAGAGGTGGAACTGTCGGTGGTAAAGACCTTTGAAGAGACGGCAAAAGCCCCGAAGGGAACGGCCGACAAAATACGTCAAAATGCTCATATCGATGTGGAAAAGATATTATCCATAGAGGAGATTACCCGACATGATGTGATTGCATTCATCAAAGGCATAACGGAGAATATGGGGGATGAAGCCAGGTATTTTCATATGGGGATGACTTCCTCGGATGTTGTGGATACGGCCTGGTCAATAGCCATGCGTGATGCAATGCAGCTGATCATCGACAAAAACCGGTTGTTTATTGATGTGCTTAAAAAAGGTGCCCTAAAGTACAAAAAAACGGTGACTTTGGGACGAACCCATGGCATACACGCCGAACCCACGTCGTTTGGGCTCAAATGGCTGTCGTATTTAAGCGAAGCACAACGCAATCAGACAAGGCTTGAACAAGCCCTGCATCAAATCTCTCAAGGAAAAATCTCAGGGGCTGTTGGCAATTATGCCAACATCACACCCGAAGTTGAGGCGAAAGCCCTGTCCAAATTGGGACTGGATGTTTGTGAATGTTCCACACAGGTTGTTCCCAGAGATGTTCATGCCCAGTATTTGGTTTCTTTGGCGCTTTTGGGGGCATCTATCGAGAGAATAGCCCTTGAAATCAGGCATCTTCAAAGATCGGAAGTGCAGGAAGCCCAGGAACCATTCAGGAAAGGTCAAAGGGGATCTTCCGCCATGCCGCATAAAAAAAACCCCATCATCAGCGAAAGACTTTGCGGAATGGCCAGATTGCTCAGGAGCAATGCGGATGCTTCATTGGAAAATATCGCCCTTTGGCATGAAAGGGACATCTCCCATTCATCTATTGAAAGGGTCATCATCCCCGATTCCTGCTTGATTGCTTATTATATGCTGGATAAAATCATTTGGATGATGGAAAATTTGGTAGTCAATGAAGACAACATGCTGAAAAATTTTGAAAAATCCTATAATCTGGTTTATTCTCAACGGGTCATGCTGGCTTTGATTGATAAAGGGTTGAGCAGGGAAGAAGCCTATCAGATTGTGCAAAAAGAAGCCCTTGAATGCTGGAATACTTCCGGAGACTTTAAAACTGCTATACTTCAAAACAAAAGAATTACCGATTATTTAAATGCTGAAGAAATATCTCAGATCTTTAAGCCTGATCATTACCTGCAAAATGTGGATGCTGTCTACAAGCGATTCAACCTGGGAGAGAAGTAATGAGTGACATCTTCAGAATCTATGTCAGGAAAAAGACTGGTTTCGATGTAGAAGCCAAACACCTGTTACAAGACCTGAGAGAACATCTACTGATTAGAGAATTGACAGATCTTCACCTGTACAACCGGTATGATATGACAGGCATTGAAAGAGAACAACTTGGGATGGTCATCAATCTGATCCTCTGTGACCCGGTTGTTGATTTGGTTTATACTGATGCAGTGACAACAGTTTCAGATCAGCTGACAATCAATCCCTTATCCGCAATGCCAAAAGGAGACTACTGGGTTGGTTCGCAATATTTGCCTGGCCAATACGATCAGAGGGCCGATTCAACCGAACAATGTATTCGAATACTCATCAATGAATCCACTCCTTTGGTCCAAACGGCAAAATTCTACACTCTTTTTGGACTACTGTCTCAAGAACAGGTAAAAAAGATTGAAAATTATCTGATCAACCCGGTTGACTCCAAAGTGGCTGAAAAAGATAAACCGGTCAGTTTGATTGTTTCTTCACACATTCCCGAATCTGTTCAGCGGCTGGACGGTTTTACCCAAATGGATGAGGCGTCATTAAATCAATTCCATCATGACCATCAGCTAGCCATGTCCGTAGAGGACTTAGTTCTTTGTCAGGATTATTTCCGCAAAGAAACAAAAGACCCCACCATCACGGAACTGAAAGTGATTGACACTTATTGGTCTGATCATTGCCGGCATACCACCTTTTCGACTACCCTTTCATCTGTCCAATTTGATCAGGCACGTTCAAACGAACCGCTGAAAAAGGCTTTCATGGAATTTAAAGATGATTTTGAAAGCTATTACGGTAAAGATCGACCGCTAACCCTGATGGATATGGCCACCCTCCAGATGAAAGTTCAAAGAAGAGCCGATCGATTAAAAGAATTAGTTCTAACCGATGAAATCAACGCCTGTACTGTAGAGATTGATGTGAATACTCCGCAAGGTAAAATTCCCTATAACTTGCTGTTTAAAAACGAAACACACAACCATCCAACTGAAATTGAGCCTTTTGGTGGTGCTGCGACTTGTCTCGGTGGTGCCATTCGAGATCCTTTATCCGGAAGGGCTTATGTTTATCAATCCATGAGGGTAACCGGCAGCGCTGATCCCAGAACACCCATAGAAAAAACCATAAAAGGAAAACTCCCCCAGCGAAAAATTACAACAGAAGCTGCTCATGGATTCAGTTCTTACGGCAATCAAATCGGAATCGCCACGGGAATGGTAAAAGAATATTATCATCCCGGCTTTTTGGCCAAACGGTTAGAATGCGGGGCTGTTATTGGAGCTGTCCCCTCTAAAAATGTCAAGCGTGAACAGCCTCTTGCGGGGGATCTTATCCTGTTAATCGGAGGAGACACCGGAAGAGATGGATGCGGAGGTGCCACCGGATCGTCAAAAAGCCATGAAAAAGAGTCTATAGAAAAGTGCGGAGCTCAGGTTCAAAAAGGCAACCCCCCCATGGAAAGGAAATTGCAAAGGCTCTTTCGAAATCCCCTGATTACCCAAAGAATCAAAAAATGCAACGATTTTGGTGCAGGAGGAGTCAGTGTGGCAATAGGCGAACTGGCGGATGGACTGGATATCAACCTGGATGCCATTGAAAAAAAATACACCGGACTGGATGGGACTGAATTGGCCATATCGGAATCTCAGGAAAGAATGGCAGTCGTTATTTCACCACAAGATTATGATTTCTTAGAAAAAACCGCCAACGAAGAAAATCTCAAATGTTATCAAGTAGCAAAGGTAACAGACTCAAACCGACTAAAGATGAAATGGCACGGACAGACCATCGTTGATTTATCCCGTGACTTTCTCAACACAAACGGCGTAAAACAGGTTCGGGATGTTTTTATCAAAGCGCCCAAGAGCACTCAAGGGTACATTGATTTCGACCGGAATCAAACGGAACCTTTCTTAATATTAGAAGAACAACTGTCGAACTTAAATGCCTGTGCTCAACAGGGATTGGCTGAGCGTTTTGACAGTACCATCGGCGCTTCAACGGCTATTTTCCCTTTCGGGGGCGAAAAACAAAGAACACCGGCTGAGGTTATGGCAGCCTTTATACCGGTTGAAACGGGTGAAACGTCAACCATCAGCCTGATGGCTCATGGCTATGACCCGTATTTAACACAATGGAGTCCCTTTCACGGTGGTGTATATAACGTTATTCAGTCTTGTACGAAGTTGATTGCCGCAGGAGGACATCCGGAGAAAATCTGGTTGAGTCTCCAGGAATATTTTGAAACCCTGCGGTCTGATCCTGAAAGCTGGGGAAAGCCGTTTGCAGCTCTATTGGGAGCATACAAAGCCCAAAAAGAATTGGGCTATGCCGCTATAGGAGGAAAAGACAGTATGTCGGGTTCATTTGAGGATCTGGATGTACCACCCACACTCATCAGTTTTGCAGTGAGTATTACCGAAGAGTCTGCTGTGTGCACCAATGAGCTGAAAGAGAAAAATCATGACATCGTCTATTTAAAAACACCAGTGGATGAAAACCTCATGCCCGATTTTCAAACAATCAGAGAACGTTTTCAAATTATTCACGAATTGATTCAGCATAAGAAAATCCACTCTTGTGCAGCCCCTGATCGCTTTGGTATTTTGCATAATCTATGTTTGAGAGCGTTTGGAAACCAAATTGGCATTGAACTATATGATGACAATGATCAGGATTTACTGGAAGGCTTACCCGGATCCTTATTGCTTGAATGTGAAGCAGATGTCTCCGAAAAGCTCTTTCAAAAAGGTGGAAAGATCATTGGAAAAACAATTGGAGAAAAGGTCATCAAATTAGGCGGAAAAACAAAAACATTATCTGAGTTGGAACAAACATGGTTAAAACCCCTTGAAGAGATATTTCCCCTGAAAGAACACATAGATGATAATCTGCACCCTGTATTCACATCTAACGCTACTTTAAAGGAGCAAGTTAAAAATAAAAAGATTAACTTAAACAGGAATACAAAACCAAGAGTGTTCATTCCTGTTTTTCCGGGAACAAATTGTGAATACGACTCCCGAATGGCTTTCGAGAGAGCCGGTGCTCAATGTCAAATCAGTGTCTTTAGAAACCTCACCCCATCCGCCATTGAGGAATCCTCTGAACTATTTGCTCAGGAAATATCCAAAAGTCAGATCCTGATGATACCCGGAGGATTCAGTGCGGGAGATGAACCCGATGGCTCGGGAAAATTCATTGCCGCTTGTTTCAGACACATGAAAATTCAAAGGGCTGTAGAAAAACTGCTGAGTGACTCAGACGGGTTGATACTTGGCATATGTAACGGATTTCAGGCCCTGTTGCGATTGGGACTGCTGCCGTTTGGTGAATACCGTCAACCGGATGAAACCCTTCCTACTTTGACCTACAATCACATTGGTAGACATATCTCGACTATTGCAAACACAAAAGTTGTCTCTGTCACTTCCCCCTGGTTCAATTCAGAGCAATTAGGAAAAATTTACAAAATGCCACTTTCCCACACGGAAGGAAGATTTTATTGTACTCAAGAAATGCTGGAACACCTACTGAAAAACGACCAGATCGCAACCTGTTATTGCGAAGAGGATGGAACAATTGACCCCATGGGTATTTCAAATCCCAACGGATCTTTGGCTTCCATAGAAGGAATAACGAGCCCGAATGGAAGGGTTCTGGGAAAAATGGGGCACAATGAAAGAGTACGTTTTGGTCTGTACAAAAATATTCCCCACATGCAAATTCAGGACATCTTCCAAAACGGTGTGGATTACTTTGTAAAATAATCAAATGGAGGACGATCATGAAAAAAGACATCTATGTTGCCTATTTGAAAGAAAAGGGAATTAACGATGATCAAATTGAATATGCCATACAATCAGTCGAAAAACTCCAAGAATTTCTGAAAGAAAAGGGAAGTGATTTAAACACATGCTCTACTGATGATATTCAGAATTACATGGATTATCTGATTGAAACGGATGAAAATACTATCAAACGGATCATTTTCTTGGCCAGGTACTTTTTAAGTCAAAAGAACAACACCATATACATCTACTTCACGCAATTATTGGGTGTTTCCGGTGTGATCGAAAGCATCATGAATCGATTTCAACAATTAGTGAAGAGAAAATCACTGGATGCGAGGCTTGAACAACAGATCAAAATCCTTCCCATAGGCAGTTCCCCTAAAAAATACCCCGTTTTTGTCAAGGATTTTATGAAAGATTTGAAAACATGTTTGGATGAAGAAGATGCACGATGGGTACTGGCAGGCAATAATCATCAAATTCCTTCAGAAAGTTTTGATGAAGAAAAAAAACACTTCCAAAAAGCGAATTCCCTTGATGAATATTTGAAAGGGCGACATGAAAGAGCCGTTTCGAAATTGAACAAACACGCTAAAGATGGAACCGTTTGGTTCGAGCAAATGATCACCCCGGAAGTCGTTTCGTTTGTCCGCTCAAATCAGGAGATTCTGGGAGGGGTGAGGCAAAACAACAAAATATATATCACCAAGATCCCCTATAATCCCGCAGAGTATATTCAGGAAAAAGATGATACACGAAAACGCTTTTTGGCTTGTCACTGTCCCTTTGTTCGGAATCATTTACAGCATAACTTTTCAGACATAGATCCCGATTGGTGTTATTGTAGTGGTGGTTTTGCCAAAGCGCCTTTTGAACATTTTTATTCACAAGAATTGAACGTTGAAATGATCGAAAGTTGTTTAACAGGAAGTGATCGATGCCGGTTTGCCATCATCATCCCTGAGGAGAACACGCATGGTCTTTGAAACGCAACCGTTCAACAGGATTTTTTGTGTAGGCCGAAATTACATCAATCACGCAAAAGAGTTGAACAACCAGGTTCCTCAAACACCGGTCATTTTTATCAAACCCGTTACTTGTTTGGTAAGACCGCAACGAAAATCTATTCCGCATTTTGTTCAAACCGAACAAATTCACTACGAAGCTGAATTGGTGCTGTTAATCGGGCAAAAAAACAGCAGTATAAAAACTGACAAGATAGAAAACTTGGTCGCCGGTTACACCTTAGGGCTGGATTTAACACTAAGAGATCTTCAAACACAGCTTAAGAATAAGGGGTTGCCATGGGAAAAATCCAAAGCCTTTGATTACAGCACGCCTATTGGCGACATTGTGCCTTTGGAGAATGTTCACGAAATTGACAATTTGGAGTTCAAATGTTATGTCAACAATGAAAAAAGGCAGCATGGGAAAGTGAAGGACATGATTTTTTCATTTGCAGATATTATTGAAGAAATATTGCATTATTGGGAATTGATGCCGGGTGATCTGATCTACACGGGAACACCGGAAGGCGTGGGAGCTTTGCATCCGGGAGATACTATCAGAATCGCTTCGGAACAAACCGGAGCGTTTGAATGGAAATTGGAAGAAAAATGATATAATTCGGTATACGAACACTTTTATGATTTTTATAAATGGGGGATGAAAAAATGGAAAAAGTAAAAATTGGCATCATCATTTGCAATCGTTATCACACATGCGGCGGTGGAAAATGTTTCCGCTCGCTGCTGAACAGAGAAGGGGCTTTCAGTATCTATAAAGGCATGGAAGTTGAGGTTGGAGCGTATACAACATGCGGCGGCTGCCCGGGAGGAAACATCGAATATGTTCCTGCTGAAATGAAAAAGAACGGGGTGGATGTAATTCACTTTGCCACGGGTATGCTGGTCGGTTATCCACCTTGCCAAAACATTGATTATTTTAAGCGGTTTATCGAAGAAAAATACGGGATGAAGGTCGTATTAGGAACCCACCCCATCCCGCAAAGTTACTTTATCACTCATACCGCCCTTGGAACATGGAAATCAAACCATTGGCAAGAAAAAATCGCCGGCGTTCTTTGCGATGAAGCGACCCGCCTGGCTTATAATTAAACTACTCAATAATCAGCACGATAATCGCAAAGAAGTCCAAAATGATTAACATGGGGGTTATTTCACGGGCTTTTCCAACAAACAGTTTTAAAATAGTCCAACTTAATAATCCCCAACTGATTCCCTGATTGATCGAAAAGGTAAGCGGAATCAGAATGATGCTCAAAAAGGCCGGTATAGCTTCTTCGTAATCAAGCCAATTGATTTTTAATATGGGGGTAATCATAAAAATCCCCACCACAATCAAAGCCGGAGCGGTTGCCACCGAAGGAACGATGGATAACAAGGGAGAAAAAAACATAAAGGGTAAAAACAATAGTCCGGCAACAACAGCGGTCATACCTGTTCTACCACCTTGTGCAATACCTGTTGCCGATTCGATATAGCTCGAACCCGAACTGGTGCCAAATAGCCCTGACATCAACGATGAAATGGCATCTACAATCAGCGATTGTTTAAGATTTCTCGGCTTGCCGTTCTTGTCTTTTAAGCCGGAAGCCTCTGCCACTCCGATAAAAGTGGATAATGAATCAATCATATCCACAAAAATAAACGAAAACATGGCCGGCAACAGAGAAAATTTTAAAGAGCCTATTAAATCAAGGGAAAAAAACAAACTGAAATCTGGTTTTGCCCAAAATCCCTGCCAGCTTACAACAGTTGAAAAGGGATTACCGGACAAAGTTGCATCGTAATACCATCGACCGATAGGTATGGAAGTAATGGTCGTGATGGCAATGCCAAGGATAAGAGCCCCCTTGATTTGTTTGACAAGTAAAATAGCAGTGATAATCAGTCCTACTAAAAAGGTAATGGTTAAAGGGTTCACCGCCGGCGGCCCTAATACCGTATCCGGATGAGAAACAATAAACCCTGATTCAATAAAGCCATTTATTGCGATAAACAAACCAATGCCAACCGCCACCGCTTGCTTTTGACTTGTTGGAATGGCGTTGACAATGGCATTTCGGATATTGAGTATTGATAAGATCAAGAATATAACACCAGACCAAAAAACAACTCCCAAAGCCACTTCCCATTTTACATTCATTCCTATGACAAGAGAATAGGCAAAAAAGGTATTGATACCCATACCGGGAGCTAGCACGATGGGGTTTTTGGCATAAATACCCATCATTATGCTGCTAAAGGCCGACACAAGAACTGTAGCGGTCAATACACCGGAAAAACTCATCCCAGTGTTGCTAATGATCATTGGATTAACGATGATGATATACATGGTTGCCAAAAAGGTTGTGATACCTGCAAGAATTTCGGTTCTTAAAGAAGTGTTGTTCCCCCTGAAGTCAAAAAAGTCTGAAACGCTGAATTTTCTAAGTCTTTCCAACTGCTTCAATTCTGTCTCTACCTCCATTTTTTGCTTTGTATAGTAGTTTATCCGCCTTCTGAATTAGCTGAGCTGCATTTTCACCCTGCCATTCAGATAATCCGCCACTGATCGTTAATCTGAAACCTTCTTTGAACTGGTATTTTTTAAGGCTTTTGTTGATTCTTAATGCCGTATTAAATGATTCTTCACAATTTGTATGAGGAAAGATAATTAAAAATTCTTCTCCGCCGTATCTTCCTGCAATATCGGTTTCCCTAATATTACTCTGAATAATTTCAGAAACAGTTACCAAAACATCATCTCCGGTTTGATGCCCATATTGATCGTTGACCTTTTTAAAGTAATCGATATCCATCATCAGAACGGACAGAGGATTTGAATACCGCTTGGAACGCTTTATTTCATCTTCAAGCAATTCTAAACTCTTTTTGTGATTGTATAAGCCGGTTAAACCATCTCGGATAGCCTGCTCCCTAAGGACTTGATTAGCCTCTCTCAAGCGGTCTTCCAGGAGATTTTTCATGGTTATGTCCACCATGATACAAATAAGTCCTGCAATTTCATTACTGGTTGAAAAGGTTTCTTTGTAAAAGGCAAATTCCTTTTTGTTTCCCTGTGCATCCGTTAAGGCTAATTCAAATTCCCGGTGTCCACCGTCTTTAAGGAGTGCCATCTCAGCTTTTTTAATCTCTTTGATTGCTCTTTTATCAAAAAATGAATACAATTTATTTCCGATGATTTCTTCCCTGGGCTGATTGGCCAACTTACAGAACCTTTCATTGCATTCGATAAACACGCCATCGATATCCTTGACATACATGGGCATAGGAATGGCTTCAATCAGTTTCTTAAGAAGAGTGGCATAATTGGCAAGTCGGCTTTGAACAAGCTTGGTCTCTGTAATGTCGGTGAACATGCTGATAATCTTTTCGGGATTTCCGTTGTTATCTTCTATAGATGTTATTGAATGTCTCGCCCAAAATTGCGAACCGTCTTTTCTCGAAAGCAAACTCTCTCTTTCGTGGGCATCTATTTCACCGGAAACCATTTGCTGAAAAACACCTTCTGATTGATTGATATCCAAATTTTGAGGGGAATCTTCACTGTAAGTTTTCATTTCCTCTTTTGTATAACCCAACAATTCCACTGCCTTGTCATTGACTTCAAGGCGATGTCCTGCTTTGTCGGTAACGATAATTCCGCTGTTGAGGTTGTTGAAAACGGCTTTAAACAATTTCTCACGTGCATTTAGCTTATCGTATAAGTCTTTGATCTTTAAAAGGGTTTTCACACGCATTGTTAATTCAAATTGATTGACTGGTTTGGTTATAAATTCATCTGCACCGGATTCCAATCCCTTAAGTTTGGATTCGTTGTCTTCTAATGCGCTGATGATGATAATAGGGATAAACGCCTCATGATCCCTATTTTTGATCATGTCGCATAATGCAAATCCATCCATTCCCGGCATCATAATATCCAAAATGAATAAATCCGGATCATTGGCATTCATCTCTCGAATCGCATCATCAGCATTCTGAGCGTTAATCACATCGTATTCTGTTTCCAGATATTTTTTTAATATCAGTAAAGTAACCGGTGAATCGTCTACAATAAGGATTTTTTTCTTAATCAAAAAAAGACCTCTTTAGTACCCCATCCCACAGAGGGTGGGAAAGATGGAAAACAAAAAGAATTCTATAGCAGCTCATTCTTATCGGATGATTACACGTGTTCCAATTGGAATTAAACTCTGAAGTAGTGTCACATCTTCGTTAAACATCCGGATACATCCATGAGAAATCCTCTTGCCAATTTCCCATGGTTTATTGGTTCCGTGGATCCCATACTGGGGGTTACTCAATTCCAACCACCACTTTCCCAACCCGTTAATCGGTGAAAGTGGCTGAATTGTCTCTCCTTCCCAGTACAAGGCTGGGTCTTCGACTTTTCTTTTTACAGAATAGATACCGGGAGGGGTACTCACTCCCCTTCCCACTGCTACGGGAAATGATAACAGTTTAGCGCCGTCATAGTACAGCGTCAGTTGACATTTATCTAACGAAATTTCTATTTCATAGGGGCTTTCTTCGAAGACAACACTGCCAATTTTCAATTGATCTCCCGCATGCAAGCCGGTAGTGGAATCTTCATTCAGTATCTCAAGATCGGCCCGTTCAACACCATATTCAGAAGCAAGCTGATAAAGGTATTCTCCTTGAAGCACCTGATGATTGGCAATTATCTGGGACTCAAAAGGAATCTCCGGTGGATACAAAGGCATCAAAAAACCCTTAATTCCAAGAAGCTTTTCAGTATAATATTCGGTTCCACCGGACAGTTGTATGTTACAATGAATGTCATACTCCATAAAGTCTATGATCTCTTTAGATGGAATATAAGCGCCTGAAATCACTTTCGAGCCGGCTACAAAAGTATCGAGAGTAAAAAACAAATCTTTACCTGTAATAAAAACGTTTGCTGATGCAATAGTTGCATAATAGGTATCCATCAGACAATACAAATAAGCTCCTGGCTCTTTATTTTCAGGAAATACCTGCATTGAATATGAAAAAGAGACCGTTAGAAACCTAATCAGCAAAAAAAATACAACGATCTTTTTTTTAATTCCCATTTCCGATTCTATTTCACTTCAGGTTTTAAGAGTTTCATCATATCTTCGTTTTTCATTTTAATCTTGCCTTCAGTTAATTCCCGTGCTGCCTCAGTTACAAGTTCAGCCAGTTCGGCATGATTCTCCCTAAGGAGTTTTTCCTCTTTCAGCCTTTCCGCCCTTTTACCGATTAATATAGGAATGGCGTACTTGTATGGAATCTTTTTTAACAATTCATCGTAATTGAAACCTACATTTGACATTTATAATCCTCCCTCATGGATATTCTTGAAAGTCTGTATTTTATCAAGTTGTCTATGCACCCTTAAATTTTCTGCCAGGTATATGGCCATTAATTCCTTTGAAGCTATTTCCCTTTCACGATTGATCACTAAATAATCAAAATGTTCAATGGTTTTTAATTCATCTAGTGCATCATTTAAGCGTTTCCTCAAATCCTGTTCCGACTCAGTTGCCCGTTTCACCAATCGATTCTTCAATTCTTCATAACCAGGAGGGGCAACAAAACAAACGACGGCATCACAAATGGCTTTTTTGACGTTATGTGCTCCTTGAACATCTATGTCTAATAAAATATCTGAGTGTTTTAATTGATTCTCCACATATTCCTTCGATGTTCCGTAATAATAACCGTGAACAAAGGCGTATTCCAGCAAATCATCTGATTTGACTTTTTCAAAAAAGGCCTCTTCACTGACAAACCAATAATCTTTGCCATCTATTTCATTTTTTCTGGCGGGACGTGTGGTGAAGGAAACTGAAAAATGAAGATCAGGATTCTTTTCCATCAATTGCTTAATCAAGGTTGTTTTACCGGCACCGGAAGGTCCTGTAACGACAAATAGCAAATTGTTGCTCATATGGATTTCCTTTTTTCTTAAGATTTTGTAATTCGAATATCGTTGACAATCTTTTCCAAATCTTCGAAGCCTTGTTTAAACCTCAAAGCAATCGTTTCGGGTTGAATCGCACTTAGTATAACATGATTGGAATCTGTCACGACAATAGCCCTCGTTTTTCTGCCGTAAGTGGCGTCAATCAGTTTACCATCCGTCTTGGCCTGTTCCTTCAATCGTTTCATTGGGGCGGATTCCGGATTAACAATCGCTATCACACGATCACCCACGATAATATTTCCGAAACCAATATTGATGATACCGTACATGAAAACACCTCCGGTTTGTTTTTATTACTGGATGTTATAGACTTGTTCTTTCACACTATTGACAATGGACTTTGCATCAATTACCAAATTTGAAATGGATTTCAAGCGGTTTTTGGAGCCGATGGTGTTAAATTCCCTTCCCAATTCTTGACAATAAAAAACCAACTTGGTCCCTACTGTGTCATTTTCATCGCCGGTTTGAACAAGTTCACGCATCTGAGAACAGTGACTTTTTATTCGGTCTATTTCCTCGTTGATATCGGCTCTTTCGGCAAGGAGTGCCAACTCGTATTCAAGCCTTTCTTGGGCATAATTTTTATCGATCTCAATTAAAAATTCCTCAAGGTTTTCTTTTAAACGATCTCTGTAGTATTGTTTTAAGGTGCCGGCTTCTTGTTCGATCTCGGAATTGATCCGTTGAATCTGATCTAGGTATCCTAAAAGCTCCATTTCCAAGTTTTTGCCTTCGTTCATGCGCATTTGTTTCAATTGCTCCAAAACTTCGGATAAAATAGGTTGTAAATCTTCCAATATCCTCCGTTCACTGTCTTCATTGAACGATTGAGTAATAATGTCCTGATTCGACAGGATCACATCGAATGAAAGAGGTTGTAACAATCCCATGCTCTTGCGCAGCTCATCCAGCGAATGATAATATTCTCTCGCCATTTCCTCGTTAATATCAATAGAACTCAATTCGTCTGAGATGATTTTAATATTGATGGAAAAATCGACTTTGCCCCTCTTAATTTCCTGAGACAGAATTTTGTGAATTTCGGTCTCCAAAAAGGCATACAACCTCGGCAATCGAATATTCAAATTTAAGTTTTTTGAATTGACCGACCTCAATTCAATCTGATACTGAGCAAGCTTGGAAGTCCTAATCACCCTGGCGTAACCGGTCATACTTTGTAAAGGCAATATATGCACCCTCTCCCCATATTATTCCTAATTATAACACAAAAACGCTCTTTATCTTTATTTTTTGGGTCTTTTCTCTGGATTCTTCAATCACTAGTAAAGCGATGATAATGAGAGGTCAAAAGATTACTTGAAAATTCAATTTTAATTACCGTTTCAGACGGAACATATGTTAAAATACGGTATAAAAAATTAGATTCTCAATCGTATGAGAGTCGTGGAGGTGGACATTATGTCTAAACAAATCAACGTTGTTTTTCCCGACAACACAAAAAGGGAATTCTCAGAAGAACTGACGGCCTATGATATCGCCAAAGATATTTCCGAAGGTCTTGCTAAAGCGGTGATTGGTGCTACTTACAATGGAAAGATAGTGGATCTTTCAACACCGTTAAAACAAGCCGATGATGGTACAGTCAACTTAAAATTGATTAAAAAGGAAGATGAAGAGGCCAAAGGTATTTTCCGACACACACTGGCACACATCATGGCACAGGCTGTCACCCGACTGTTCGGGCCGGATCGGGTAGCATTGGGAATCGGACCGACCATTGAAAATGGATTTTATTACGATATTGAAATAAAAGATGGACAGATTACCGAAGAAGATTTGCCCAAAATCGAAAAAGAAATGAAAAAGATCATCAAGGCCAACTATCCCATCAGTCGATTTGAATTACCCAGACAAGAAGCTTTGAAATTGATGGAAGAAACCGGACAGCATTATAAAGTGGAGCTCATTGAAGATCTTCCTGAAACAGAAGCTATCAGTTTTTACAAACAAGATGACTTTGTGGATTTATGCAGGGGACCTCATTTACCATCCACTGGAAAAATCAAAAGTTTCAAACTGCTATCATTGGCCGGAGCCTATTGGCGGGGAGATGAACACAATCCCATGTTACAAAGAATCTACGCCACGGCCTTTCCAAACGACGAAGAACTGGAACAGTATTTGAAATTCATTGAAGAGGCCAAAAAAAGGGACCATCGAAAATTGGGACCGCAACTTGATCTGTTTATCATGGATGATGCTGCCGCTGGTATGCCATTCTTCTTGCCAAAAGGTGCGACCTCTCTGCTTCAGTTGATGGAAATGTGGCGAAAATTCCACAAAGAAGCAGGTTATGTGGAAGTGATGACACCCCTGATCATGCACCAGGATTTGTGGAAACAATCCGGTCATTGGGATCATTACCGTGAAAATATGTATTTCATCGAAAAAGATGAACAGCATTATGCAGTCAAACCAATGAACTGCCCCGGCCACATCATCATGTATAAAAAAGATGCCATCAGTTATCGACAGCTTCCATGGCGAATGGCTGAATTTGGAAAGGTACACCGGTACGAAATGAGCGGTGTACTTCACGGGCTTTTCAGAGTCAGAGCCTTTACTCAAGACGATGCACATCTATTCATAACGCCCGAACAAATCGTACCGGAACTGATTGGCGTGGTCAAACTGGTGGATAAGATGTACAAACTCTTTGGATTTGACTACGAAGTTGAACTGAGCACCAGACCGGAAAACTCCATGGGTACACAAGAACAATGGGACACAGCAACTCAGGGATTGATCGAAGCCTTAAAGGCTACTGACACGGCATATACCATCAACGAGGGTGACGGTGCCTTTTACGGTCCGAAGATCGATTTCCATATCAAAGATTCACTGGGAAGAACCTGGCAATGTGCCACTTGTCAACTCGATTTCCAAATGCCCGAGCGGTTTGATATGACATATATTGCTGCAGATAACGAAGAACACAGACCAACCATGATACATCGAACGATTCTGGGTTCTCTTGAACGGTTTTTCGGCATTCTCATCGAGCATTTCGCAGGGGCTCTGCCTACATGGATAGCACCTGTTCAAGTGATGATTTTGCCCATTGCCGATCGGCACATTCCCGACGTGGAAAAACTAAAGGCAAAATTGGAAGCAGCTGGTTTGAGGGTAGAAACGGACGGGCGTTCCAAAAAGGTCAATTACAAGATACGTGAAGCCCAGTTGAAAAAAATTCCCTACATGATTATCATGGGGGACAACGAGATTGAATCGGGGAAAATCTCCCTCCGGTTAAGAAGTGAAAAAGAACTCAAAGATATGGACATCGACCTGTTTGTTGAACAAGTTAACAAAGAAACAGCTGATTATTCGTTGATTTCCCCTTTTGAAAAAGCATAATGAAAACGCTGAGAAGAGAAACCAAAAAAGTTAGTGTGGGAAAAGTTGCCATTGGCGGAAAAAGTCCAATAACGATCCAGTCTATGACCAATACGGATACAAAAGATATCTATTCCACAACCGTTCAAATGAGACAATTAGTTTCTGCAGGTTGTGAAATCATCAGAATAGCTCTTTACGATATGGAATGTCTGGAGGCCTTTCGTGAAATACGAAAGGCCTTTCATGACATTGCCCTGGTCGGCGATAT
>Ga0116164_10000758_pt1 | contig 26419 bp, 18 predicted proteins | sample AD_UKC109_MetaG_FD_89888 | JGI IMG/M metagenome (GOLD analysis project Ga0116164, IMG submission 89888) | Active sludge microbial communities of municipal wastewater-treating anaerobic digesters from Hong Kong - AD_UKC109_MetaG | ecosystem: Engineered > Bioreactor > Anaerobic > Digestate... | reverse complement strand
GTCAAATCTTTTGAATAACATACCGTGTAATTCCGGTAAGGCGTGATATCTGACGCACCGATAGCCCTTTATCCAGAAGAAATCGAATACATTTCTCTCTCTTTTTCGATTCAAATCCCTGCAGTTCAAGCGAAGAAGAAACGGAATATTTTTTCTTTATCAGCTCTATTGCTGTCTTATCGCTGATATACTTCCTGTCACTGATATCTAGAAATTTCTCATCGGTTATCAGCTCGTTGTATTCTCTGAAATCAACTATTGCCTGGGCTCTATCCTCATGAAACAAAGACAGAACAAAGTCTTTATCGACATAATTTTCATCATTCAATCCGAGATATTCCGCAAAACTACTGTAGGGATAATCCTCAAGATTCTTCACGAGTCCGGCCTTTAAAGGATTCTGATGAACATATCGTAAAACGGCAAACAAATACGCATCCGTTTCCACCGCTTCACTCTTATACCTGTCCTGAAAAAGATGTCCCGTTCGCTCATACTTCCTGTTGTACCAATAAACATAGCTTGCTCCGATCCGCCTGAATATCTGTCCAAGCTCTTCAGAACCCGTTTTCATAAGAAGGTGTATATGATTTCCCATCAGACAATACGCCAACAACAGATACCCACTCTGTTTCCTGTACTGATTTACCGTCACAAGAAACATCTCATTATCCTCTTCATCTTCAAAAATCGTCTGTTTGTTGATCCCTCTCAAAACCACATGATAAATTCCTGTTTCACTCTTTAAACGTCTTGTACGCGGCAAGGGAAACACCTCTTTCCATGAGATATTTCATTATATCATATTTTCCGAAAGAACCGTCCCCTTGGTTGTTTGAAAAATCAAGGACATCGTTGACAAGCCCGAGAAGATGATGACTCGAATGAATCACATTGTCGATATAGGAGATCTGCTCCTGATTCAGCTTAGATGATTTGAGCAACTCGGAAAAACCCATTATTCCATTTAAGGGGGTTCTGAATTCATGACTCATGTTGGCGAGAAATTCAGACTTCGCCTGACTCGATTGATTCGCCTTCTTTTCACTTTCAACGAGCTCCCTGTTTATCGTCGCCAATTCCACACTGTATGAGGCCAGCACCTCATTCTGCTTATACAGCTCATTTTCTCTTTCCTCAACGTTTCTCGACATCCCTTTGAATGATTCGACCAGTTTATTGAGCTCTTCATAAGAGTGAATATCAAAATCCTTGTCATAATTTCCATCGGCAAGCTTGTCCGACCATTCCACGAGAGAATTCACCGGTTTCAACATGCGCCTCGAAAAATAACGAATGGTAAAAAAACCAAGGAAAAATGTGATGATCAAGGCAAAGGTGTATGTATACCCAAGAAAGGAAACCATCCACAAGGCCTTGCCGGATGGCTTGAAAACCGTTACAATCCATCCATTCTGTAACGGAAGCGAAGTACCGAGCATCTCTTGCTTTTCCGAATTCATCTTACAAAAAAAGTATCCCACAAATTTCTTGCCAACAAGTGCCGTTTTGATATGAATATTGTCGCTGCTATCCACACCCGTTTTTAATTTATTTTCCTTCGTCCCGGTAATAAACTTGCCATTGCTGTCATGTAATGAAATATGCGAGTCTTGATTGATTCCCAAAAGCATATCGTTGAGTGCCTTCAAATTGATGTTCATTACCATGATGAAATTTTCTTTTATCACACTGACGGATAATTCGGGCTGTCCCGTCTCGGGCGATATATACACATCTGACCAAAGTGGTTTATCCGAATTCAGCTGGGTAAATTCCGAAACAGAATGGACAACGGTATGACCGTTTACAGCCTCGGGCAAAGACATCAAAACAAGGCCTTCTTTGTCAAAAACGCTTATGCTTTCAATGTTTTCATGATGATTCAAAAACGTCGAAAGATTAGCCTTGATCTGTATATTCGAATTGTTGAGAAGCATCAGCATCAGTCCCTTTGCCATATCATCCTCAAAATTCAATCTTGAAATTTGATTATCTATACTCTCCGACATCGTAATGATATACCCGTTAATATCACCAATAAACTGATCAACGTTGTTTCCAATACTCACCGCCAGCTCATCGCTGGATTTGTAAATATCTTCATGTGCGTTTCTGTAACTGACATAGGCCAATAAACACCCGATCATCACAAAAAAGGTCAGAAACAGATACGACATCACTCTAAAGATCTCTTTTCGGAAAGAAACTGTTCTTTTTTTCATAAAAACCTCTCCATTTTGTTTCAAATTGATTCAGTTACCTTAGTAGTATATCATTTCATCTATTGCTATTCTAAGATTAACATTTATTTTCACTTTATTCAAGAAAAGGTATACATGAATCTTTATTAATCAAACAAAAAAACTTGGGAAGATTTCGATAAACAACAAAAAAGGTGGCTAACACCACCTTTTTTATCCTGTAGTTTATTTATAGCTCATCAAAGAAAACAACATCAAAGGAATCAAGCCGGTTGGAGAAGCGGTCATCCAACTAAAATACTGCTTTGCCTTAAGGAAGATGACAGCCCGCTGCTTTCTACACTCAACGAAGGTCTCAGTATTATCAAGACCACTGGGGTTTACGATGAACTCTACGACAAATAGTTTGGTATTTATGAATTACCGTACTCTGTAGAATCAATAGGGGCGGGGGAGTTTGTAAAAACGAGTGCAATCAACCTTTCAGCTGTTGATCCGCTGTACAACAAAGCCTGATTTTTTTAAAACCGACAAATAGAAGTGTTAGCTATGCCCCAATAGCGGGAGATTTCTGTTGAAATGCTATAATAAGGGTAGAAGAAAAAGAAGGTGAGGATGATGAAAAGACTACCTATCGGGATCAGTGATTTTAAGAAGTTGATAGAAAATAATTATTATTTTGTAGATACCTCTTCATTTATTGCGGATATTTACAGGGAACCGGCCGATATTGCTTTGATCACACGTCCAAGACGTTTTGGCAAAACACTCAATATGAGTATGCTGCGTTATTTCTTTGATCACAATTTTGATTCAACCGATCTGTTCAAAGGCCTTGAGGTTTCGGGAGATTCAGAAGTCATGGAAACGATGAACACCTATCCCACCGTCTATATCACCTTTAAAGATATGAAAAACCTTAAATGGGGAGACACGTATGCACAACTTAAATTTCTCATCGCCAAACTGTACAACGATCATTATGTGGCTATCGAAAAAGTTTTAAAGAACGATTTTGAAAGGAATTATTTTGATGCCGTGAAAAATCAGACGGCTACTTCCGCCGATTATAAGGACTCGTTAAAAAACCTCACGGAATATCTCTTTCGAGTCTACGACAAACCCGTCCTGCTCATCATCGACGAATACGATGTCCCCATTCAAAGTGGCTGGATCAGTGATTATTACGATGAGATCATCGACTTCATGAAGGGTTTTCTTTCAGGCGCTCTCAAGGATAATGCCTTTTTGTTTAAAGGGGTTTTGACCGGTATTTACAGGGTGGCCAAAGAGAGTATCTTCTCAGGCTTAAACAATCTCAAGGTCTATACCACTTTGAAAGAACGTTATTCCTCCTATTTCGGCTTTACACAGGATGAGATCAATTTACTTGTAAATGAATTAAACATCAACGATGAGGTTTTCGAGGATAATCTCAAACTCTGGTACAACGGTTATAATTTTGGTGGTAATATCATCTACAACCCCTGGTCCGTTATTAACTGCCTCTTTGACAGAGAATTCCAGCCCTATTGGATCAACACCTCCTCCAACGATTTGATTATCAGTCTGATTGAAGAGAATATGAAAATTGACGATGAATTCAGAAAATTGATTGAAAAGTTAATCTCAGGAGAAACGATTACCGAATTGATCGACGATTCAGCCGCTCTCAGAGATTTGCAATCAAAACCAGACAGTATCTGGACGTTGTTTCTGTTTAGTGGTTATTTAAAGGCAGAATCATACACGTTGAAAAGGGGAAAATACAACTGTAAACTGAGAATACCAAACGAAGAGGTCCGTATCTTTTTTCAGGATACCGTCTTGTATTGGCTGGAGAAATCCGGCAGACGAATTCTCACTTCTATCACAAAACCACTTTTAAACGGAGATGGGGAAGTTTTTGTCGAAAAACTGAAGCAATACGTCCTCGAGACGTTGAGTTACTTCGATATTAAAGAAGAGCCTGAAAACACCTATCATATGCTATTGCTCGGCATGTTTGCCCATTTAACGGATGAGTATTGGATAAAATCCAACAGAGAAAGTGGTCACGGTAGGTTCGACATTATGCTCAAGGCAAAAGACAAGACTAACTTCAGTGCCATCATCGAGATAAAAGCCTCCGTCGAAAAGACGGCAGACGGGATGGTTCAGATTGAAGAGAAGGCGTACACAACCGAGTTGGAATCTGAAGGCTACACGAATATCCTCAAAGTATCTCTCGGAGTGGATGGGAAGAATGTTGAGGCACTGGTTGAACGGCCATAAAAATTCCAACAAGAACCGTTTGACGTGAACTAGTTTTTTTTAAGCATGGATAACAGCCCCTATTTGGCTTTTTATCTTTCGACAGAATCCATCAGCCCCTGAGATTCGTAGAAGTTGTTCCAGCTGAGTTTTTCAAGTACCACAAAACCGTCCACTACACTGATTTCCAATTCTTTCTCACTCTCATTCTTTTTTCTGAATAGCTTTTTGAACCCTCTTTTTTTTAATCGAATGCTTTTTTCTTTGAAATCATTATATTCTGAGTGTCCTCAATGCGTTCAGAATTGCAATCAGCATAACACCCACATCTGCAAAAACCGCGGCTTGTATGTTGGCCAGACCAAAGGCACCGAGAGTCAGTACAAGTGCTTTGACACCAAGGGCAAAGATGATATTCTGTTTTGCCACCGCCATTGTCTTTCTTGCAATCTTAACCGCAAGTGGCAGTTTTACAGGATTATCATCCATCAAGACAATATCCGAGGCCTCAATAGCTGCATCAGACCCCATTGCCCCCATCGCAATCCCAATATCCGCACGTTTCAGAACAGGGGCATCGTTGATGCCATCTCCGACAAATACAAGTTTTTTCCCTTTTTCCTCTGAACCAATTAACTGCTCAAGTATTTCCGCCTTATCCGTTGGTAAAAGCTGAGCGTGATATTCTTCTATGTTGAGATCTTTTGCCGTCTCAGATGCCGTATGAGCATTATCACCCGTCAGCATAACTGTTCTTCTTATTCCCAGCTTTTTCAACTCACTGACCGCATCTTTTGACTCTTTCTTCAAATTGTCGGCAATGATAATATGTCCCTCATATGCCCCATCCATGGCGATATGAACCGCTGTCCCCGGAAGATGACAGTCATGCCAGGCTGCCTTCATCCTCTCCATCAACCTGTGATTTCCCGCATGAACCCGCCTGCCGTCAACCAAAGCTGAAACACCTTCACCCGATACCTCGCTGATATCCGACACCCGGCTCAAATCCGGTTCCATTCCATAAGCCCTTTTCAGAGAATGTGAAATGGGATGATTGGAATAGCCTTCAGATAACGTTGCAACTTCCAGTAATTGATGTTTTTCAATTTTTTCAGGATGAATCGCAATCACATCAAAGCTGCCGCGTGTCAACGTCCCCGTCTTGTCAAACACCATCGTATCAGCCTGTGCAAGTGCTTCGAGATAATTTCCGCCTTTCACCAGAATCCCGTTTTTAGAAGCAGCACCAATTCCACCGAAAAAGCTCAGTGGGATTGAGATAACCAACGCACATGGACAGGAAACAACCAGGAATATCAAGGCACGCTGAATCCATTCACTCCATGGAAGTCCAAAAAGCAGTGGTGGAAGGACGGCAAGAAGTGTTGCTGCAATAACCACGGCAGGTGTATAATATTTGGCAAAGCGTGTGATAAACCGTTCTGTCTTCGCCTTTTTCGCACTTGCATTCTCCACAAGCTCTATGATCTTTGAAGCGGTTGACTCTTCGAATGGCTTTTCAACACGAATCCTGAGTAATCCGGTCTGATTAACGCTACCACTGTAAACACAGTCTCCCGATTTAACGTCTTCCGGTACAGATTCACCCGTCAAAGCGGCAGTGTTCAATGAAGAAACCCCTTCCGATATCACACCATCAAGCGGAATTCTCTCTCCCGGTCTGACGGTTATCACGTCATCCACCTCTACTTCGGATGGGTCTACTTGTTTGAGTTCTCCATCCTGTTCAACATTGGCAAAGTCCGGACAGATATCCAGCAATTCTGCAATGGATGCCCTGGAATGGTTAACCGCATATCGCTGGAATAACTCCCCCGTCTGATAAAACAGCATCACCTCAACGGCTTCATGATATTTTCCCAATGCAAGTGCTCCTATTGTGGCAAGGGCCATGAGAAAATTCTCATCAAACAACTGTCCCGAAAGAATATTTCTAAAGGCACTCCACAGTACATCCCAGCCAATCAGGGCATATACCGCAAGCAAAAGAACTCGATTGTACATTTCTGGAAGATGAAAAATAAAACTGACAACAAATACCGATGCAGCTATGATAATTCTGATTATCTCCCATTTATTTCTGTTCATTGATATCATTCCTCCCCAGGTATATTGCTGATGGATCACTTCAATTCAACAACACATACATGTCTATCTATTTTTTTACAAACCTTTGAAATATCTTGTATAATCTCACCCGTTTTCTCTTCATCCAACTCCAGGATGAGTTTCTGTGTCATGAAAGAGAGTGTTGCCTCTTCCACACCTTCAAGTTTACCGACTGCCGCTTCCATCTTCGCAGCACAATTTGCACAATCCACTCCGGTGATCTTGAATTTCTTTTTCATCATCTCTTCCCCCTCTACTATTCATTAATATGTTCCATTCCCTGACTGATAATCGTCTCAACATGACTATCTGCCAGTGAGTAAAAGACTGTTTTCCCCTCTCGTCGGAATTTAACCAGTTTGCTATTTTTCAAAGTTCGCAACTGGTGGGATATAGCCGATTGACTCATCTTTAAAACCCCTGCAAGATCATACACACACATCTCAGATTCAAGAAGCACCGAAAGAATCTTTATCCTTGTGGAATCACCAAAGACCTTAAACAGATCCGCAAGATCATAAAGCGTTTCCTCATCCGGTATTTTCCCCTCTATAGATGCCACAGTATCTTTGTGGACGGCAATAAAATCACGCTCTGTTATTTCATTGTTGTTTGACATAAACCCTCCTCTCGATAAAGATTGAACATATGAACAATCGTTCATATGTATATTTTATATCATTTGTGTCGGTCTGTCAACCCCGTTTATTCAAAATTGATATATTTAACGCATTTTTTCAACTTGATTTATGGCATAATAAAGATGCCAAAGAATGGTATCAAGGAGGAAGGGACTGGAAAAATGACATATGAATTTTTAAATGAAGAAAAGCGGAACGGAGATTTATTCTCATTGTACCAGGAACTGGGATGGCAACAATTCCTGAAAGTTGATGCTCGATCTTTGAGAAAAACCATGCAAAACAGCTTCTATGTACTTTATGTTTATGACGAGGATCAATTGATCGGAACTGGAAGAGTTGTTTCCGATGGTGTTATAAACGCCTATATTTGTGGAATTGGAGTTGCCCTTTCGTTCAGAAATCAGGGAATCGGATCGGAAATTCTAAATCGGCTCGTGGCGACGTGTGAGGCGAAAAAATTGCATATACAACTCCTCTGTGAAGAAGAACTGAAAGGCTATTATGAGAAAAGGGGTTTTGAACGGTTTGCGGTTGGCATGAAAAAATAACCGCCACTTTCAAGAGAATGGCGGTTATTTTTTTATCTCTATTTTAATTTAATCTCAAGTCTCACAGGGTTGTGATCGGAATGTTCAAATTCCAACGAATAGCCTTCAACACTAACAACCTCAACATTCGGTGATACGAGGAAACCATCGATGACAGAAAGGAAGTTGACGCCTTTCTGATAAGCCTGGTCAAGCGTTCTGTTTGTCGGAATTGTCTTATCAGCTGCCCATTCAAAACCCTCCGGTTTAAAATCATCCGGTATGGTCACAAGCCAATCCGGCCAGGTCTGCTCTGTTTCAAATAATTTGGGGTCTGTACCTGGTATCAGATGATTCCAGTCTCCAGCGACAACGACATAATTCCCTTTTCCATACTCCGAAGTGATATATTCCTTCAAAAAACCAAGCTGTTGTTTTCTGATCGTTCCCCCTTTATCATAAGCGGATAAATGGGAATTCAACACAACCAGTTCCTTTCCATTGTCCACAGATATTCTGGTTTCTATAAAACATCTGTCCAGAAGACCTAACTGCATGGGCCATCCTGCATCTCCGGGATATTGATAACGGTTGGCTTCTTTTATAGCAAAATCGGATAATGTCAGCAAACCAGCTTCTACCCCTCCCATTGGATCAAAAACGGGAAGTGGAACCCATGGGACTTTGTAATTGATGGCAAAAACAGAACTATACTGTTTAAAATCTGCAGAAATCAAATCATATTGATTGATATTAAAACTTCTCTTTGCCTTAATATCCACTTCCTGTAAAAGGAACATATCTGCCGGATTGTCTTTCATGAAATTAATCATCCCGTTTAGATTTTCAAGTGTCTTTTCCTTACTCTCAGAATGAGATTTTGTTCCACCATCCATAAAGAAATCCTGTGTTTTATCCAAACCACAATAGCCAATATTAAACGTCATAATACTGACTGTATCATCATTTTGAAGTGTTCTGTTCTGATTATTTTCAATTTCCAAAGCAATAACATCTTCCGGTTTATAGTCTGTCAACGTCATAAATAAAAAATATACCCCAACAAGAACAATCAGAATAACAACAATTGCTAAAATAACACCCAATACTTTTTTCACATAGATCCCCCCGAAAATTTAAATTTATCAATATTTACACTACCTTATATACACAGCAATTCTAACATAAAACAATCAAAAACATTTCTATTAAAAAGGTTCAGAAAAAACGAAGAGGGTGCGAAATACCGCACCCTTAAACATACGTGAAAATCCCTAAAATTGCTTTATTATTTTTATATCTTAAATTTTTCAACCAAATCCGCTAATTTTGAAGACATAGCATTCAAATTCACTGCAGCCTCGTTGATGCTCTCCGACGTTTCAGCTGTTTGTTTAACACCTGTAGCAATTTGTACCATTTCTTCGGCAACATTTACCATAGATTTTGCAGAAGTATCCATAGCTGCTGCCATTTGTTCTGCTGCGGCACTTTGTTCTTCAGCTACACCTGAAAGAGATTCTACTTTGTTGTTGACATTATCCATATAACCGGTAATCTTATCAAATTCTTCAATTAAAATATTTGTTCCCTCGGTCAACTCTTTATAATATTCAACAGTTTTTTTGACCGCCTGATTTGCATTTCCTGCACCTTCATCAATTTCATGCAGAATACCGGCAATATTGGAAGAAGCCTGATGACTTTCCTCGGCAAGTTTCCTGATTTCATCGGCAACAACGGCAAAACCTTTTCCTGCTTCACCTGCTCTTGCAGCTTCTATAGCGGCGTTCAAAGCTAACAGGTTGGTCTGTTCAGCGATTGAAGCGATGGTGTTAACGATCTCCTGAACATTTGTCGCTTTTTCCGCTACACTCATCACCAGTTCGGTGGCTGTATTATTTTGTTCACCAACCGTTTTTATTCGCACCTGCTGCCTGGTTAACTCTTGTTGTCCTTTTTTGACTGCTTTTTCAGTATCATTGATATCTGCAACCAATTCCTGAGCATTTTTGGACACACCTTGCGCACTAGCAGCTACCTCTTCAACACCGGAAGTGGCTTCCTCAACAGAAGCAGATGTGTTCTGTACATTAGACACCACCACCTCTGACTGAGACATCAGCTCGTCTGCAGTTGTACTCCCTTCCTGTGCCATTTTAGAAAGATTTCCAACCGTTTCATCTACATCATTTGTCGCCTCGTTGATTTGGGTCATGGCATCTCTTATCTTTTGAGCCATATTCCTTAAATGATGTGTCATTTGAGCGATTTCATCCCGATTGTTGGATTCAAATATGACGGTTAAATCCCCATCTCCAAATTGTTCAACTTTTTCGGACAATTTTTGAACAGGTTTTGTGATAAGTCTACCCAGAAAATAAGAAAAAGCAACAAAAACGCAAGCTATTCCCATAGCGAAAACAACAATAAAATTCAACAAGCGATAACTGTCAGATTTCAAATCTTTCAAAGGAACAATGATTCCCAAAGACCAATTGGGAGTTTCAGGAACTGGATTGTAAATCAATTGCATGACTTCTCCAGCGGGATCAATTATTAAACCTTCCCCGCTTTGACCCTCAATCATCTGTTTTCCCATCAATTCGAAATTCTGATAGCCCAACGAATCAGATTCCAAAAGATTAAAATTCATGGCAAGCTCTTCATCTGGATGTGCCACCAATTGACCATCCCCATCTACCAGGATACCATAGCCATTACCCCCTACACGGAAAGTTGATACGATATGAGATAAAGTAACCAAGGGAACGGTTCCTCCCAGCATACCTACTGTTTCTTGATACTCATTTTTGATAGCGAGCGCGATCACAAAGGCTGGTAATCCAGTTGATTTAGAGACAACTGGATTTGAAATAACAAAATCTTCTCCAGACATTATTTTTTTGAAATAAGCTCTTTGAGACAAATCAATGGGATTTCCATTGCTATATCTTCCTTTCCCAGATTTATCCACAATGAACAATGCCACAAACACATCTCCAATATCTTTTTCTCGTTCTTTTAAAATATCGGCTCCCTTTTCTATATTCATTTGCTTCAAAACTTTAGTACCGGCCATCATTTCCAAACCTCTGGCAGTTTTGTTAATCCACTCACTAATTTGTGCTGCCCGTCCTTCTGTGATTTGCAGCGCATCGTCAATGATGATACCCTCAACCGTATTGTTTACACGCAGATAAACAAATAGCGACAATAATGACAGGGTTAAAAGAGAAATGATCAAAATCCACGTCATAATCCGCCACTTCATACTTTTGAATTTGAACAAAAAAACACCTCCTCATGAAATAACATTTCACCATTACCTTTTTGAATAATACTAAATACTATAACAAATAATAAATACCCGAAATAAAAATCAATCATCTCTAAATTCAGCCTTCAACATTATAACATAAAAGAAAATTCCACAACTTTTTATTCAACAAAATAACCTTTGACTCTAAGTGTGTTTTAAAAAACCGAGTAGGATAATGTCCGAAATCAAATCGGACATTATCCCTCTCACAGAACCGTACGTACGGTCCTTGTATTCGGCTCCTGGTAAAAGATATCACTGTTACTCATAATAATGTAACAGAATTCCGGTTTCATACGTGTCGAAGTTTACCAAACTATTTTCATAGAAAAATGCGTTGGTTCTGGCACAATTTATTAATAGACTATCTGAAAAATCTTTTTAAACGCTACCCGGAAGGAAAATGCGTCATGGTTCTTGACAATGCTCGCATTCATCATGCCACGCTACTCAAACCGTTTCTTGAAGCGCAAAAGGATCGTTTGCAGCTGATGTTTTTACCCCCGTATTCTCCAAATCTCAATCCTATTGAGGGCCTTTTGAAATGGTTGGTGGAATGAAGGCTTCAACGAATATTATGACGACTGTTTTTGTCAAGTAGGAAATCCAGCAAAGGGAAAAATAAAATCCCAGCACTCCAAGTAAAAAAATAACGAACTCAAGCACCCGAAATAGACGAATGCTCCAAACGATAAGAACTACCTTCAAATACGAGTAAATGGCAATGATGAACCAGTCTGTCAATAATGGCAGAGGTGATCTTGTCATCGTAAAAAATACCATTCCATCTGCTGAAATCCAAGTTAGTGGTAATGGCAACAGATCCTTTCTCATAGCGTTGCGCAATGACCTGAAACAGAAGTTGAGCCCCCTCCGAATCTAATGGAATATAGCCCCATTCATCACAGATCAGCAAATCATATTTGGCCAGTTTTTCGAGAAATTTCTTCAGGTTGGATTTTTTTCGGGCTTCCACAAGATCGTTGACCAGATTAACGGTCTTGTAAAATTTGACCGTTTTCTCACGGTTACAGGCATTTACACCAATTGCCGTAATCATATGGGTCTTCCCCGTTCCAACAGAGCCATAAAGGATGACGTTCTCTTTCCTGTCAATGAATTTGCCATCTTTCAATTCTGCCAAAGAGATAGTGTTTGGCAATTTCACTTTTTCAAAGCTGTACCCTTCAAAGGTTTTGATCCTGTCAAATGTTGCCTGTTTCAAGTATCTGTTTTTTCTGGCAAGTCTTCTGTTTTCGATTTCAAGCTGCAATAGTTTTTCCAGAAAGAGTTCATGCGTGTCTGCCTGTATCATTTTGTAGTTTTCAACGATACTTTGTCCAAGTCTGAGTTCTTTGCAATACGTTTCTATCAGTTGACTCATGTCCTGACTCCCATCAGAAGATCATACGATTTCAAATCCGGTTGCCATTTGTCGAGTTGTGGCAATTGTTGCCCCGGGGTGTAAACTGCCGTTTCTTTTTGTATCAGTTTTCTGTATGTCAGCAGAATCGTTTGGGCGTTACATTCGCCTGTTTGTGCAGCTTGTTCAAGTGTTTCTTTAGCTGTCAGCATATCGTTTTCGAGAATGATCTGTGTCAGGATATTCAGACTTTCTTTTTTCTCATGATAATGACACCCTTTAAAGTAATCCTGCCAATTCTTCGGGAGGGTGTCATAAAATCCCGTGTATGCCAGTGCCCGTGGTTTTCGGCATATTTCTTTGAGATAGTTCATCCAGTTGATAGATTCAAGTTGTTTGCCGTACAATCTGTCATGAGTGGTGATACATCTGTAATGTTCATCCTGTATTTCCACCTTTTGTGCGCTCACTTTCAACCAGACCTGTCTTTGTATGTGTTTGGGACTCACTGAATATTTATTGGTATCCAGACTGACCATTCCGTATTTGTTTGTTTTTGCCTTGATCAATTTGAAAACGTCGTATGAAATGGGGTTTAAGGCAAGCATCTTTTCTTTTTCCACTTCAAACAAATCACAGATCTTTTCCCGACGCGCATAGTGAATTCTATCCATATCTGAATCACATATTGACAATAGCCTTTGATTGTAAGACAGCAGGTTGTCTATCTCAGGACATGGAACAAAGTAATTTCGTCTCAGATACCCCACTTTGTTTTCAACGTTGCCTTTTTCATTTCCGCTGGCTACGTTACAGAAGACACTTTCAAATCCATAATGCAGACTGAATTGCTTAAATCTGTCACTGACAACTCTATCACCGTGTTTGAATATTTCTTTGACAACAGGCTTCAGATTGTCAAACCATATCTTCGTTGGGACATAGCCAACGTATTCAAAGATGCTTTTCAATCCTTCCAGTAAACATTCCAGGTTTTCACCTTTAAAGACCTGCATGTATGCACCGTTACTGTGCGGAAAGGATAGAACCAGATAATGCAATGTCTGTTTCCTGCCGTTGAATTCGAACTCTGCTTCTCCGAAATCCGCCTGTGCTTCCCCACCAGCATGTTCCAGTTTTAAATAGGCCTTTGGCGTATACAGTTCTTTTTTCTTCCCTGAGACATACAATCGTACACTTCTCTCGCTTAATGGAAATGTCTCGTTTTCCGGACAAATCTGATCATTTTCCCTGCATAATCTGTTATAGATTGCTTTTGCCGTGTGACGTTGCTTTGCTTTCATCTGTTTATCGTCTTCAAGCCATTTGTCGATCGTTGATTTGTACGGATCTAGTTTTGATCGCTTTTTTCGAACTATCTTTCTCTCGTTGAAATCTTCCGTCTCTACATATTTTTTTACCGTTCGAAAATCATGTCCTGTTTCCTGTGATATCCCTCTCAGCGATTTGTTTTCTTTTTCTCTCAAATGTTTGATGTGATATACTTCCATTGGTGTCAGCACTCCTTTCACCCCTTTAATTTTCTTCGTCGTTAACTAAAGGGATTATAACCTGGATGCTGGCACTTTTTTGCTGTATCTTTATCCTGCCGTTTGTTGTATTTCTATTTTACCAAAAACACCGCTTCATATATTTTGTCCAACGCTCTTCCAAGTACGTCATCTGTGAAGTCTTCCGCTTTAAGTCCTCTTTTGAACAAGCGCTCCATACTCACCTGTTCCAAATACTCTGCTACGAGGTACAGCGGTCTGTCTGTATAGCCAAGTCCAATGAGGATCATCGCCTTTACCGATTCTCCCACGCTTACGGTGTGTGCTTTTGTTTTTGGGATTTGCTCATCTATCATCTCCACCAGTCCCAATTCTTCTATCGCTGCCGATACCAGCCCAAGATGATCTATCCGTTTGATTGTCATCCCTTTCATTTTTAGCTTTTCCATTTCCCGCCCCGCCTCTTGTTTATTTTTCTCTATTATAGCATTTTACCTGTTTTTTATTTCCCTTTCCTTTGCTTTTTTCCTGCGGAATGTCAGATCTCAATTCCTTTTATGATGTTTTACACACAACCGGACAAAGACATATCGTTCAGGATATTGATAAGTTTATTGAGAAAAGGAAAACGAGTGTAAGAAATTAAATTTATAGTTTCAACGCTTCCGTTCTATCGAATATCATACTTGTGAAAAGAATGATTTTTATTCACACTCATTCTTCAAAGATATAAAGTAACGAGAATTACCAAAATAATTAATTTCTATTCTATTTGAATATTTTTCAATCTGATCTAAATTAATATCAGGATATTTAAAATGGAATAAAGAAGGTGAATCTAATAATGAATTATAATCAAATTGCTTTTTATGATAACAATTCAAAACACTCTCTAACAAACAAACTACAGTTTGAGGCTGTGCAATTTCCTGCTGATTTCCGATAATATAAACACCGTTGACATCAACTTCTTTCAAAACTCCCCATTCAAGAAAAGACTTTAAAACATAATCAGTGTAGCGACTGATTGTTTCTCTATCACCATATTGCTCTTTTAATCTGATCAGAATCTGTTTTTTTGATACTTCATTTTGAAGTTTAAACAGACGACCTGTATAATAGGCAACAAAATGCCAAAAAGGATATGCAGAAGATATCATTGCCCAGTGAATGGCAAGAGAATTTTCTTTTTTTTGTAAGTCGAGCAACGCATTTCTGAAGTTGAAGAGATCCTTATCTGGAATAACCCATGTTTTTAGCAGATTTGAGATAACAAAGTTTTGAGTTTGTTTGCTATAAAATTTTGTTTCGTCTACTACGAATCTCTTTTTTTGCAAATATCGTTTCAACTCACCCCTGATTTCTTCTAAGTCCAAACCCATTTCCAATAGATTTAGCGTTTTTTCAAGCCAATCAAGATGTATAGCTTGTTTGATACCTATTTTTTTATATCTATTCGTCATATTCTTTAATCCTTTCAATTTTAACGAATGGAACAATTACCTCTTCTACGGAAATGCCACCATGAGTAACAATTTTTTTATTTTCTTTTACAAAAGCAGTAGTACCACCGGCAAAAACGGGATAAAAATCATCTGGTAACCCGTTTGGTTTCCATTCATGAACATAAAGATTTGATTGAGATAACTGTTTTTTAAACGCTTTGTCTTTATATATTCTCACCCTTTGACCTTTGGTTTGAATCAAAGAGCCTTCATTTATTGTCCCATTACCATGACATTCAATATTACCATGATCCGATGTGATCCAAATTGCATAATGCCTTTCCAGAAGCATTGAGATCAAATCTTTTAAGAATGAATTTCTGCTCCACAATTCAATTTGACTTTTCATTCCCAAAGAGCCGTTTTGCATACCATGCATAATATCATCTACTTTATTGATAACGATGCCAATTATTTTTTTCTTGTTCTCAAACAAAGTATTTTTCTTAATTGAATTTATACTTTCATCACCAGAGAATTTCTCATACACTATTTCGTTTCTTGAGTATCTTTGAGCTTCCCAAAACTCAGTCCACAATCTTTTTTCTTTTGCGGTTGTTGAAATTGATTCTGAGAATTGCAATGGCATTTTTCCAGAGAAAATTGCTTGTCTGGATATTGAAGTAAGCGTTGGAATCCAAGAAAAAACAGCTTTTTCTTCAATTTTCACTTTCTTTTTACCATTGAAAACCTGATTTTTCAAAATAAACCATTGTTCTAATGATAGCCCATCGATAACAATCAAAGCGATTTTTTTTGAAATTTGACTTTGAAGATCTCTGTTGAGCTTTTTTACAATTTGATGATTCATGACAGGTTCGATAGGTGAAATGGTCGATAACAAAGAATAGGAAGATTGCAACCATTCCAAAAAAGCTTGATCTATCTGCGCTCGCACGGCATCAATATCTGAGTTGAATTGTAAATTTTCAGATCTGTGAAATAAATACAACAATTTTGACCAATCAAAAGCTAAAGTGATCCAATCTTTATTAATAGCATTAGGCTTTGGCAGTTCATTTAATATTTTTTCTTTAAAGTGCTTTATTTGATCGATATCACTGTTTTCCGAGAGGATACCGGGATTAATCCAATTTTCTTTGATTTCTACGGTTTTATTTAAAGGAACAGGCTGGAGTAGTTCTTCATAAAAAAACTGTGGTATATAAACGTTTAACCTTTTATCTTCAAAGGGAAGCAGTTCTGGACCGGAATATTTCAGCGTCTCTGTTTGATAGCACACCTTTTCTTCACGAACATTTTCTATCTTCTCAGAAAAATAATTATCAAGAAATCTGGGCCAACGTTCTTGCAAAAATTCAAAAAAGTTTTTCTTATCAAAAAGCAGTGCATTTAAAGGCCAATCAGAAAATTGATTTTTCTGTATAAAAAAATCGACCATAAATGATTTTATTTCATCAACAATTTCTAAATTCGAATAGTGAATTTCAAATAACATCTTTAACAGATCACTCGTATCAGAGATAACTTCCAAATCAATTTGATATCCATATTTTAAAATGTATTTTATCGAATTTGAGATATCTAATTTATCAATATCATTCTCAAAACTACTAAAGGGAAAAAGCTTTTTTAAGAGTGTATGATCGATCATTTTTAAAGCGAAACCATTCAAAAAAGGAAATAAATCTAACAGATTTATATTCAAAATCTGAGCATCTCTTGTGAAATCATACGGTAGCTCTTCACATTCGATTTCTTGGGTATTAACGATGATGATGAGTTTGCGAAGAGATTCACTTAAGAGTTTTCTATACTGCTTTTCATAATCAAAACGAAGGTCTATCGTATTTTTAAAAAAAAGTAACTCAAAATCTTTTTCTTGAAAATAAGAAATGAGATCTTGGTCATTAAAAAGCCTATCCGAATCTTTTATGATATTTATTTTTTTCTGACCATTCTGGACTTTCAAAAAAACAAATTCTTTCCAATTATTCATATTAATCCATTCACTTTCAGTAAAATAATGGGATTTATATCTGGAACAACATTTTTTAGATTATCAATTGATTCTTCCCACTCTTTTTTTTCTTCTTTGAATTTTTTTATTCGATATTCTCTGACTTCATCCAGCCCTAATTGATTAATTGAACTCAATTTGGCATCAAAATAAATTTGACCACGTCTAACTTCTTCAGATACTTGTTTTTCATGATCTTTTAAAAGAGAGTTATAATGTTGTTCCCCAATTATCTGAGCCGATTCAAACAATTTGTTGTAAAATGTAAGAGATTGCCGTTCATTCATTCTTGATGTTACCAAAGGTATTTGACTTTGCAAAAGATCCCAAATATACGAAGCTGTGGGTAAGAACATTTCATCATTATCGCTAACAAAAAGACTGAAATACTTCTTTCTTTGAAAATCAGGAAAGAAAAAAGATGGCTCTAAAGCAAGGAGACTTTCCAAACTAATTTCAAAAACACTCCAAATACCTTTTATTTCAGATGGAACATCTTTTATTGAACAAATTGGAATTAATTGACCTTTAGAAAATTTCGGAATATTAAACAATAAACCTTTAATGTGCTTATCTGAAAAATATATTGAATCTGTGCTCATTTTCTTTGAATGATCGTGGAAATTCGCATTAGTAACCGACTCTCCATCAGGCCATTGCCAATTTAAACCATCTTCAGTTTTGTTCGTTTTGATATTTTTCAATTTTAGATAGTTGAGTGTCATTTTTTCAATCCAAAATGGTAACGGATGTTTTTGGACTTTTTCGGTATCCATTAAATCAAACTCTTCAGAAATCGTGTAAATATTTTGCTCTTCTTCAAGTTTCAATTGATTGTCTTTTAATTGACTTAACGCCTTTTCGGTAGTATATTCAATATTTGCCTCTTCCATAATGGCTTTTGTCATTATTTTTTCTAAGAACTCTCCGTTCACTGAACTTTCTAAAATATCACCTTTTTTATCTATTCCAATATCATGAAGCACAATTTCCAATTTCTTTTCAAGAACTTCTCGCACACGTTCTTCAACAGAACCGGCATAGACAAAATTAAGTGCTTTAACTATATTCTTTTGCCCGATTCTATCCACCCTTCCGATTCTCTGCTCAACACGCATTGGGTTCCAGGGCAAATCATAATTGATGATAATATGACAAAACTGCAAATTAAGCCCTTCCCCACCGGCATCGGTGGATATTAAAACTCGTGCATTATCTTTAAACTCATTTTGAGCGGCTAAGCGTTCCTGCATATCCATAGAACCATTTAAAATGGCACATGTTAAACCTCTTTCTTCCAGAAAACGCTTCAACATTTCCTGGGTGGCGATGAATTCGGTGAAAATCAATATCTTAACCAGCTTTTTCTCTTTCGATTGGATTGTATAAATTTGTTCAAAAAGCTCCAAGGCCTTTTTATCGGGACCCTTTTTTTCCACTCGATCAGCGATAGCCAACAAATGACGTACACGCTCCAATTCTTCTATTCGACCTTTTTCGTTAATTTCCAACAATTCATCAACCATTTCCTGGCCCGTCATTTCAGGAAATAACTCAATTAAATCATCGTTGAAAGCATTTACCTGATCATGAAGATTATCTAAAACAAACAATCTCTTTTCAAGAGATGATTTAATAGCAAACGTACTGGAAGTTGCAATTCTTTGTAATAAAACCATCAAAAAGCCAATATGTGGTTTTTTATCTTTCAAAGCAATATTATAGCCTTTTCGTGCATATTCACTGACTTCTTCGTATAACTCGAATTCCAATGGATGACTTAATAAATTAACTTTTATGGTGTTTGTAGTTCGAGGTTGAAATAAGGGATTCCCTTTGTCATCTACCGCTTTTCTTTTCTCAGTACGAATGACAAATTTTTGAACAGTCTCCTTAGTAATACTCGCCTCATCAGGAAAAGACATAGGGTCAAGAAGGGACATTAAGCGTTGAAATGCATCGGATTTCCCTTGATGGGGTGTTGCGGATAGAAGTAAAAGATATGGTGTTGATTCAGCTAAAGCCTGACCAAGTTGGAAGCGTGCCACCTTATCATTACTTCCACCTAATTTATGCGCTTCATCTATGATGATGAGATCCCAATTAGCCGCTATCAAGTTTGCGAATCTGTTTTTATTGTACTGATAAATCCTTTTCTCACTCCAGCCTTTTCTATTACGCAAAGGTTTTACAGAATCAAGCGTTACAATGACTTGTTGAAAATCTAGCCATGGATTATAAGTATTAGCTTTATTTTGTTCAAGGAAAGTAGAGGTTTTAAGTTTTAAAAAAACATCCAAATCCGAAGGTTCGATAATGGAAAACACTTCATTGAAGTGATTTTTCATTTCAGCAACCCATTGAATTGCAAGACTTTTTGGCGATACAATTAAAATACGATTGACAAGGCCACGGATTTTTAATTCACGCATGATTAATCCCGCTTCAATCGTTTTTCCCAGACCAACTTCATCGGCAAGTAAAAAACGAACTCTTTGTGACGAAACCGCTCTTTTGAGTGCTTTTAATTGATGAGGAAGTGGGATGATATTTGCGTCAGTTGCCGACAAAAGCAGGTCATCTGCCGAATGATTCTTTAACAAATTATAAATATTTGTCGCGGAAGCCAAGTAACCGATTCGTTCAGATTCAACGGAATCATTCTCATATCTAATCTCTTTTAATCGGTTAGAGGGGATTTGGACAACCGTATACTTTTCTGGCAACCAAACTTGACAGAATTGTTGTCCCCATAATTCTTTTTCTTCAAGAACTTTACAAATTGTTTTGTAATCTTCACTATACTTCCAAACCAAATTCATCTCACTCATCCCATTAATTCATGGAGTTTCTGACAAAAATATTTAAAACTCGGGGATTTATTCTTTTCAACTTCCATGTGAGGCGTAATGTTTTTTGCCCATTGAGATTTTTCATATCCAACCATATGCCAACCTTTTGCTTCAAGTGCTTTTAGTCCTTTTGGATAGACAGCGTCAGCAAGTGTTTCCCATGTGCCACATATTGAATCATTTTTATAACTTGACAAAACATCTTTTTTGGCTTTTGGATAAGCGAGTTGAATCGCCTCAAAATCACCCAATAACCAAGCTTCACACTCTTCTATGGCAAAACAAAAACGTGTCTCAGGCTTCGGAATAATTCTTTCCAACAAATTGTACAATTCTGATTTAAAATCATCAAGATTTTTGTTGTCGAGATCACAGACAACTATCAAAGCGGATTTAAAACTCGGTGGATATTTTGCATAAGTATTACCATAACCCCTTAACAATCTTGGTAATTGATTTAACAGTGCTCTTGTACTTGGATCTAATCCAGGCTTCAATCCTTCAGGAAGCTTGCCAATTCCTTTGTAATGTTTTATTGTGAAAGTATGACCTTCGCCAATAATTTTGGGCATTAGATTTTCCAGCATCACTTCTCCTGAAACATCTTCAACTAATATATCAAAATGCATCTTAAGACCTCTCATCCAAATAATCGCTATACCATAAATGTCCCAACTCAAGGCCTTCAGCAACTAAGTTTTTGACAAGTTCTATTTCACTGACGCGTTTAATTGTTGAAAAACCATCCGGTTCCTTTTCAAGAATCCAAACTTCATCAGGGCTAAGGGCATCCACAAAATAAGGTTGATGGGTTGTAATGAAAAGTTGTGAAGATTTAGCACCTCTATGCGTATGTTCACGAAATTCAAAGGCTAACGCTTCGAGTAATTTATGATACAAACCGTTTTCAGGCTCTTCAATACAAATAAAAGGTGGAGGTGTTGGATCTTCCAATAATAACAAATACGCAAGTAACTTTAAAGTACCATCTGACATTTGTTGCGCATAAAACGGATCTTTAAAACCTTTATCGTTGAAACGAAGCAATAAGCGACCATCACTTGTTTTCTCCGTATCAATTTTTTCGATACCCGGTATTTTTTTTGCTATACGGTTGAGTATCATTTGAAAATTTTTAGGGTATTCCCGTTCCATATACTGAACGACATTCGCCAAATTATCTCCATGTATGTTGAGATGTTTTTGTGCACCTGAAACAGGTATATCTCTGGCGGCATCCGGAGTGAAATAGCTGAGATACCAATCTTCAATAAATTCTCTGAATTTTGAAATTCTCGGATGCTGTTTTAAAGAACCGAGTGTAGCAATCCCCAACTTTCGGTTATCAGATAGCTCAACCCTTTCTGTTTTATTCGTTTCTGAGTGTTGAACTTGTTCAAAAAAGATATCTAAATCTAATTGTTTGGAAGTATCTTCTTCGATTTGTTGTCCTTCATAGTTCCCTTTCCAAACAAGGCCCTCCCCACTATTTAGTATTAAAAAAGTAAAAGGTCTCCCCCTTGTTTGTCCTTTTCTTCTTTGTCTCAGTCTTTCGTATAAAACGAAAGGCCTTCCACTTTTATCCTTATCAATCGCTAACTCATAAGTGATGGGTCTTGATTTTTTATTTTGTCTATAATAAATGATAAACTCAATTGGACCTTTTTGTCCATACGTCCGAATATTGTCAAAACCACGTCTGGTGTCTTTATCACAAGTCTCTTCAACCCCGAATTTAAGACAATCGGATAAAAAGCCAAAGGCATCAAAAAGTGTACTCTTTCCAACACCATTCTTTCCTATGACAACCGTCATTGGCGTTAGGGGGTCGGCATCCTGCATGTTCCAAAGTTTGCCCATTGTGATGTCTTTTAAAGCTTTGAAATTCCGTATTCGTATCCCTTCAATGATCGCCATTTTATCATCCTCCGGTTCTGGTTATTGCCTGATCATACCACATTAACAATTTTGCATCTTTTTCCAGCACATCTGAAGGAATCTTTTCGGCAATATCGATGATCGTTTGATAATCCCTGTCTTGCCAAGCGTATTTAAATCCAGCTCGCACAGCTTCTATTCTGAAAATTTTTAATTTTCTTTTTGCATTTTTATAATCTTCAAATTCCTTTAAAAGAGATTTTTCTCGCATTTTTTCCAAATCACCCGATTTATTGGGATCTGGAACATACCATCTATCCTTAGCTTTTTGGATTAATTTCGGATCATCTTTAGGAAGTTTACGCAAATCTTTCCAATTGGTGGAAAGATAACCGTGAATCTGATTGGGCACCTGTCCATTTCCCTCATAACAGAGGAAATTTTCGTTGAGTAAATCGCGTAAATCCAATTCCTTCTCGTTCTTTTCCCAACCACCGAGTTGTTGCATAAAAAGGGGATTAATGTCGGAAAACGGTTGTGGTTTTTGTTTTAACAAACTTCTCAACCAATCAATGGCAGTGGCTTCATCACTGACGAAGATAGAGGTTTGTTTAAATTCTTTTGATAAAGCCTTTGTTCTATCGTATTCGCTCACTTGATCAGATAAGAAAAACATCCCATCTCTTTGAACAAAGCGTTGGACTAAACCGTTTTGAAATTCTTGACTGGAAAGGGGAATTGCATAGCCTTTTCTGACAAAATAAGCAACCACTTGATCGTACAACAATCTTGGATCCCTTTCAGGTATGAATTCCATAACCCCCTTATTCTTTTTGACAATGGGCAGGTATTTCATATGTGTTCGGATGAAATCCCAAACGCCTTCTTCAGACTGAGCTTCTTGAATAAAACGATCTTCAAATCCACCGTTTGGCTTGTAGGCAGAGATGATTAAATCCTGTTTTACAGCTGTTGATGTCGTAACAGCCTTAAAACTGCCTTGTTGTTTATCAAGAGCGGATGTGTTGGCGATGATAAATCCTGCATCCGTGATTGCCGTTTGAATACCGTTCCAGACAGTCGCTTTTGTATTTGAAAATTCCACTGTCATCCAACGTCCGGGTTTTAAGATTCGATACGCTTCTTTAAAACACTCTGTCATCAATTGACGATATTCATCTAATCCCTTATTTTGAACTTTATTCTGAATGGCTTCTGGTTTGTTATTGGTCCAAACTTTTAACCATGATTCCCATATGAAATTCAGTTCTGAATAATTTAAGTTTGCCCCAAAAGGAGGATCAAGGAAAATATAATCCATCGAATTAGATTCTATAATTATTTTATTAGAGCTACAAGTCATATTGTTGAAATTTTCTAATTTTCCCATAAACTTAAGTCGTCCTCTTTTGAGACCTTTGAGTTTCCCACTATACCAAGAAATCGCATTCCATTCTCTTATTAATGAACCAATATAAAGTGTTCCAGACATTATCATATTGGGAAATGTTGTTTTGGGTCGAAATCTTTGTTGCTTTGATAAACCTTGAGTTATACTGGTAAATAGCATCTTAAAAATAGAATTTGTATTTGAAATTTTTTCCCACATCAATGATAAAAAGATACGTTCTCTGTTTAAGTAAAAATGATGCGTATTAGTTAATCCGTGAGATACTTTTGGTTGTTTTGTGTTGTATCCTTTGGGTAACTCTGATATTGGAATCCAATGTTTGCTATTTAGCTTTTCCACTCTCTCGATCAAATATGAATCAAAAAAATTCAGAAATTTGTCTATTTTCGCTAACCTCTTTTTATTTTCAATAGGAGCGGAGTAATTGATTAAAACAGGAATTTGCTTTGCTTGACGAATCGTTTTCTTTAATTCAGGATCATATTTACTTTCAAACACCCTTTCTAAATTCCTTTTAGTATTTGTAGCCCCACAATGGGGACAAATAATCTCCTTTTTTACTTTTCCAGCGTCTTTATCAACAGCTTCTTCCCAAAAAACAATTTCTTGTGAACATTCAGGACAGACAAATACATCTGACCAAACAGTATAATTTATCGTTCTTATCGAAGCCGGTTTCCAATCATGTTTCTCAATTTCCTCATCAACAAAATACCACTCATAAGATTTACTATCGGAACAAAGCTTGCTTTTAATCGGCTGATAATAGATATGACTCAATGTGTTGTGAAAGTCCTTTTCATCTTCAATAGTTCTTTGTGTTTCAATTTGAAGTTCAGGTTTTTTGAGTGATTCTGCCAATACAACCTCATCTTCCAGACAAGCTAACACATGAATATCACTCTCCGTGATTGAATAACTGAAAAGATGAGTTTTTGAGATTGCCATTGATTGAAGCTTCGACATTAACGAATCTTTCTCTTCTTTTGAGAACTGTGCTTCTTTTTTTAATTTAAGAGAGAGGTGTTGAAAGGCTCCTTTATCTTTCCAAATGTCATAAATTTGTTTAGCGGATAAATAGCCTTCTCCTGTTGTATGATAGGTTTCATACATCCAGCCACATTCTTCTTCAACTTCTTCCAGAACCTTTTGAGCTTCTTTTTCGAAAGCTTCAGCATCGACGGGTGTGTTGTAATTATAGGCGATAAACGTGGCAGCGGGTGAGAGATCGTTCAGAATAACTTTTCTTGCGCCAAGCTTTGAAAAAGGTTGCCATTTTTCTTTACCGGTTTCATCCACTTCTTTTTGTAATACGATGCCATCATAGTTGACTTTGTACCCAAGTGATTCGACTTCATCTCTGTTGCCACACATCTGTGCTGCCACACCTGTCATACCAGTTCCACAAAATCCATCAAAGACAATGTCTCCCGGTTCGGTGTAATGTAATATATATCTCATAATGGCCTTGTGCGGAACTTTGGTGTGATACGAATGAGCGTTGTAAATGGGGTTATTTTTTCCCTCGCTAACATCTGCCGCAAATGGTTCTCTATGATAATGGTAATCCGCATCTTTTTCCGGTTTTTCCCTTTCCCATTGTTCGATAAAATTATTAACCCATGGATTTGGACACGCTGTGTAATAGGGAGGATCAGATAATTCAAGGATATCTTCATCTTCACCAATCGGAAATCCTTCGATTTTTCTGAACTCAGGATCTTTGAGTTTTTGTCTTAGTTCTTCAATGAAATATTCGCGACGTTTTTCTTCAGATTCAAATGTTTTTCCCAGACAAACAACAGCTTTATTTTGTGTTGAATCCTCACTTTTTATTTGATCAAACATCTTTTTTTGACTCATCTATAATCATCTCCGATTTAGTTTATGACAGTGTGATGCGTACTTTAGCGACATCCTTTCCGCTAACAAGTGTGTTAATGTACTCATTTACTAAGTGTTTTAGTTTTTCGGGGGTTGTCGGGCTATTCTCCTCCAATATTTTCAGCCATTCGGATTGCTTGATTGATATTTTTTGGAGTCCTGAAAAAATTGTGTTTATCGTTGCCACGAAGTCTTCCAAATGTTCTTCTGGCAGCTCTGCGGCTTCGATAAAGCTGTTAATCATCTGTTTCTCTTTTTCCTGCAACAAATTGATATTCATTCGAATGCTTGGATCTTTCAAATTTGTCAGAAGTAATTCAGTCCAATCATTTGTCAGTGATTCCAATTCATTTTCATAATCAGCCACACTCAATTCGCCTGGTGCTATTTTTTCTGTTGCAGGATTATAACTGCAATGAGGGCATATAGGGTAATTTTCGAGTTGTTTTTTGGAAAGTTTGTAACAAACTTTTAAATCGGCCAATTCATTTCTGAAGTCCCTTAATTGTTGCTCGGGGATCAAATCAATACCGATAAGGGATTCCAAACGGATTAAATCATCACTCGACAAAAGGTTTTCTTTTTGTTTCTCATCACTTATGCCTAAACGCGTTCGTTTGTGAAGATTTAAATAGATTTGTATATATGCTTCTTTTAATTGCGCCATTTTGCTTTTCATTTCAGAGGAGATTTTTTTCCAAAAAAATGTTTCTTTTTTAAATTCAATTTTCACTTTGGATAAAATGGCTGCTTTTTCCTCAAGAACGTCATCATACCATAGTTTTAATTCGCTTGTTGGAATATAATTTTGATTTGAAAAAACTAAGGAAACAACAGTTGTAAACCAATTTGTATCTCTGATGGTTTCGTTGATAAACAATTTCAGTTCTTCTATTTTGTTCATAATTTTTAAAGTCTTTAAATGCGATTCAATCTCATCTGAAGACATTT
>Ga0116164_10000757_pt1 | contig 26424 bp, 17 predicted proteins | sample AD_UKC109_MetaG_FD_89888 | JGI IMG/M metagenome (GOLD analysis project Ga0116164, IMG submission 89888) | Active sludge microbial communities of municipal wastewater-treating anaerobic digesters from Hong Kong - AD_UKC109_MetaG | ecosystem: Engineered > Bioreactor > Anaerobic > Digestate... | reverse complement strand
GTATTTGCTGTCATTGTCTTTGCGGCAATACTCACCTGGCTGATCCCGGGAGGGAAATTTGAACGTCAGACAGTTCAGGTTGGCGAGGAAACCAGGGAAATTATCAAAAATGAATCTTTCCACTATGTTGAAAGTACCCCGCAAACCTGGCAGGTTTTTTCAGCCCTTTTTGATGGTTTTGAAGATAAAGCTGATATTATAGTTTTTATTCTTCTCATTGGCGGAGCTTTCTGGATCATGAACAGCAGCAAAGCCATTGATACGGGTATTTATTCATTTCTCAGCTTCACCAAAAAAATCGAGCACAACAAATTTCTGAGAAAGATCGGGATCAACAATATCATCATCACCCTGATTATGATAATGTTCAGCCTGTTTGGAGCAATTTTCGGCATGAGCGAAGAAACCATTGCTTTTGTCATCATTTTCGTTCCGCTATCCATTCGAATGGGTTACGATTCCATTGTCGGGCTAAATCTTTGCTATGTTGCTGCTGCGCTTGGCTTTGCCGGAGCCATACTTAATCCTTTCACCATTGGCATTGCGCAGGGATTGTCAGATTTGCCACTGTTTTCCGGGATCGAATACCGCTTTTTTTGCTGGATTGTTATCAACATTGTCGGCATTGCCTGGGTACTCCGTTACGCTGCCAAAATAAGAAAAAATCCAAAAGCTTCGCCGGTTTACGAAGAAGACGAATACTGGCGGGCCAGAAACAATGAAGATGTCATGAATAATGCCGGCGAAAAATCAACAAAAGCAGCATGGGTCACCTTTCTACTCATTTTTTTATCCTTAATTCTGTTTTCCATTTTTTACCCCGTCACCACCTTAAAAATCGGTAACGCCAGTGCTGTTTTTCCGGCATTGCCTGTGATTACCTTTTTATTTCTTGTTTCAGGAATCCTGGCACTGAGGAAAAGTGCTCAGTTTTTTGTTCTTAACTTACTGCTGTTTACCATTCTGTTTCTCATTGTCGGAGTCATGGGTTATTCCTGGTACGTGATGGAAATTGCCACATTGTTTTTTGCAATGGGCATTGCAGCAGGCATGGCCATGAATTACCATCCAAACAAAATAACACACCTTTTCATCGAAGGAGTGAAGGATATATTGCCGGCTGCAATGGTGGTGGGACTTGCAGGTGGAATTATTATTGTGCTTCAAAACGGTCAGGTGATTGACACTTTACTCTATTGGATTTCGAAATCCATGGGAGATTTAGGTGATGTTGCATCGTTGGGAATGATGTATATTTTTCAATCCTTCATCAATATTTTTATTCCTTCAGGATCGGCAAAAGCAGCTTTAACTATTCCGATCATGTCTCAGTTTTCTGATCTTATTGGTGTATCAAGACAGGCCACAGTAATGTCTTTTCAGTTTGGAGACGGGTTTACCAATATGATCACTCCCACTTCGGGAGTATTGATCGGGGCCCTTGGAGTTGCAAAAGTCCCATTTGAAAAATGGCTGAGATGGGTAACTCCTTTCATGATAATATTGATAATTCTTGGTTTTCTTCTCCTTATTCCCACAGTGCTGATCGAACTGAACGGGTTTTAAATAATTTTCAAGCATAAAAAAAGCCGGCAAATATTCCGGCTTTTTTTGTTAAAAGATAAACACGTTATGCTTTTTCTTTGTCGTCATCATCAAAAGGAAGCTCATTTTTTTCAACTTCTTCTTTTGCTTTTTTAGTCTTGGATTTCACTTGTTCTTCCTCATTAGTTTCAACCTCAGCTACCTCAATGTTTTCTGATTCTTCAGCTGGTTCTTCAGCTGCTTCCTCATCAACATCATTTTCAGTGGATTTAGTTTTCTTGTGCCCTTTTTCTTCCTGTTTTTTAGCATATTCTTCGAGTTTTTCACGGGCTTCCTGCTCCATCTCTGATTTTAACTCGGCCAAACCACCAATATCGCCAAAAGTGGTAACTTCAAGGTTTTCTTTGATCTTTTTAACAGCTTGTTTGGTCGTACGCTGAACTTTTTGCTGTTCTTTTTCTTCTTTGGCTTTTTCGGCCTGCTGTTGATCCTGGAATACTCTTGAATGAGAAAGAATGATTTTTTTGTTTTCTTTCGAAAATTCAATTACTTTAAAATCCAGTGTTTCATCTGTCGTAGCATAAGAACCGTTTTCTTTCTGCAGATGACGTGTAGGAGCAAAACCTTCAACGCCATAAGGCATAGTAACGATCATCCCTTTGTCGGTAGGCTGACCGATAGTTCCTTTGTGAATAGAGCCAACGGTAAATACACTTTCGAATACATCCCAGGGATTTTCTTCGAGTTGCTTGTGGCCAAGGCTCAGACGGCGGTTTTCTTCATCAACATCAAGCACAACTACTTCGATCTTCTCCCCTACTTTTGTGAACTCAGCCGGATGCTTGATTTTCTTGGACCATGAAAGATCAGAAATATGAATCAAACCATCAACACCTTCTTCAAGCTCTACAAAAATACCAAAATTGGTGAAGTTACGCACAGATGCAGTGTGTTTAGACCCAACAGGATAACGGACTTTGATATTTTCCCATGGATCGGGAATAAGCTGTTTCATTCCAAGAGACATCTTGCGTTCTTCACGGTCGAGGGTAAGGATTACAGCTTCCACTTCGTCGCCGACTTTCAGAAAATCCTGTGCAGTGCGCAGGTGTTGCGACCACGACATTTCGGAAACGTGTAAAAGTCCTTCAACACCGGGCTGAATTTCTACAAATGCGCCATAGTCGGCAATAACCACCACTTTTCCTTTAACTTTATCACCCACCTTGATAGTTTCATCCAGTGCATCCCACGGATGCGGGGTGAGTTGCTTAAGACCAAGAGCAATACGTTTTTTGCTGTCGTCGAAATCAAGAATGACCACTTTGATTTTCTGATCAAGCTCCACAATTTCTTCAGGATGATTAATTCGTCCCCAGGAAAGATCAGTAATATGAATCAGGCCATCAACTCCTCCCAGGTCAATAAATACACCGTAAGTAGTGATGTTTTTCACTGTACCTTCGAGAACCTGGCCTTTTTCGAGTTTCGAGATAATCTCTGCTTTTTGTTGTTCAAGTTCGCGTTCAATAAGAGCTTTGTGCGATACAACGACGTTTTTATATTCGTGATTGATTTTAACAACCTTGAATTCCATAACTTTGTCCACATACACATCATAATCACGGATCGGTTTCACGTCTATTTGTGAACCGGGCAGGAATGCTTCAATTCCAAAAACATCCACGATCAAACCGCCTTTGGTTCTGCTTTTGACGTATCCTTTAATAATTTCTTCGGATTCGAAAGCCTGGTTAACCCGCTCCCAGGATTTGAGTATCCTTGCTTTCTTGTGAGACAGCAATAGTTGCCCTGTTTGATCCTCCTGGCTTTCAACATAAACTTCAATTTTGTCACCCACTTTGGCGTCAGGATTGTATCTGAGTTCTCCTTTAGGAATCACACCGTCAGATTTGAAACCTATGTTCACCACAATTTCCCGGTCGGTAATCCCTGAAATTGTTCCTTCCACAACTTCATGCTCGGCAATGCTGCTAAAGGTTTTGTTGTAAAGGTCTTCGAGTTTTCTTCGCTCTGCTTCAGAGTAGGCTTGTTCCATTTTCCCTGTTGCATTCCAGTCAAAATCCTCCGGTGGTGTTATTGGAGCTTTGTGAATTTCTTTTTTAGCAACAGGTTCATGTACTTCTTCCTGAACTGTTTCGGGAGCTTTCTCTTCAGTTACCTCAACACCTGATTTAATAGCTTCAGCTTCCGGTTTAATCTCCTCTTTTATCTCTTCAACTTTTTCACTTGCCGTTAGTTCGACATTTTCAACAGGGTCGGTTTCACTGACTGGTTTCATCTGATCTTCAGGTTCCTGGTTTACTTTTTCTTGTTCGTTAGTCATTAAAATGTAATTATGGATGCCGCCTTTTCATCCTGGTTAGTAAATAATTATTGTCTGCGAAACGAATGATTATCAGGCGTTATAATATTCATTTGCAATTTGGGGTGCAAAAGTAGTTTTTTTATTAAAATCAACAATTTTGGAAGGACTTAATTTTCAGAATATTTGAGGATTGTATCGAAATCAACCAATAAGGTGTACAATTTCGGACAATTTCCCGCTGATTTCATCAGGTACGCGGCAGTCACCATTGTTCTGAACGAAAGAATCTTTTGCAGATCAGTTTTTTTTGCGTATAAAAATTGTTTTCAGCCAGTAATTCGTACCTCAGGAAGTGCTTATTTATTTTCATCTCATTGTTTATCAAATTATTAAAAGAATCCTACTAATGCTCCGGCTAATTTGACAGCAATCCATTCCCGTTTGTCAGATCATTAGGGCACAATGCTTGCATAAAGCCCACAATGTCGAAAAAATGTCTTTTATCTCTAACATATTAAATTTCATATGTTTAAACATTTCTTCACACTAATGATCAGACAGATCAAAAAAGACAGTTTTTTTATGTCCGTTAAAATAAGCGGGCTGGCTATCGGAATGGCTGCCAGTATATTGATGCTTTTGTATCTTTATCAGCAAACCCATTTCGACAATTTTCACGAAGATAAGAAGAATATTTACCAGTTGATTATTGAGATGAACAGGGAGGGAATATATGAGAAAATTGCTGTCGGAACTGCTGAAATGGGAATTTCATTGCTTGAGGAATTCCCTGAAATCATTGATATGACCAGATTTTCAATGCATGAAGAAGTTTATTTTCAGGTTGATGACAACATCAAAATCCTGAAAGATTTTCAATATGCTGATTCAAGTATTTTTTCGATGTTCAGTTTCAGGATATTACAAGGAAATCCCCAAACTGCTCTCCAAAAGCCGTTTTCGTTGGTTCTGACCCAATCCGGAGCTGTTCAGCTTTTTGGTAAGAAAAATCCGATGGGCAGGGTGATTCGAATGAATGGTCAGCATGATTATATGGTAACAGGTATTATGGAAGACCCACCTACCAATTCTCACCTTCAGTTTATGGCCCTCGGATCTTTTTCCACACTTTATCAGCTTGATGGCTACTACATGGACTGGGATGGCGGATGGGGTTATTATACTTACATTAAAACCATAAAGGATGCGGACATGAAAAATATCATGACCAAACTCCCTGCATTTCTCGAAAAACATATCAATTACAAGTACCGTAACTATGGTGCAGAAATCAGATTCAGGTTTGATCCTTTAACCAAAATTTATCTTCATTCCTCAGCTCCGGAACACATGTATATCACCGGAAATATCGTCAACCTTTATATTTTTGGGGCAGTTGCAATTTTTATTCTTATCATAGCTTCCATCAATTTTATGAATCTTGCTACTGCAAGGTATTCCAACAGAATCAAAGAAGCCGGAGTAAGAAAAGTTCTTGGTGCCAGCCGTAAACAGCTCATTGTTCATTTTTTGGGAGAGGCACTGTTTATCAGTGGAGTGGCAATGGTTTTTACGCTTCTTTTGGTTGAACTGCTTTTGCCTGAATTTAGCAGTTTGTTCAATACTCAAATCAAAATCAGTAATGTAAACTTTCTGCTATTTGTTTCCGGTTTACTGTTACTTTGGCTTGTAGTCGGATTATTTTCAGGCAGCTATCCGGCTTTTTTTATTACCGCTCTTAATCCGGTTCAGACTATCAAAGGAAATTATTTTTCGGTAAATAAAGGAAAATTGTTCAGGAACGTACTCGTAACCGGACAGTTTTTAATTTCATCGGCATTAATTATTTCGACAATTGGTGTATATAAACAAATTAACTACCTGAAAACCAAATCACTTGGTTTTGATAAAGAAAATATCCTTGTTCTTCAACTTGATGGGGAGAAGTCACAACAGGCAGCCGGTACCCTTAAACTACACCTGAAACAACTGCCCTTTGTTATCAGTGCAGGAGCTTCGACCGACATACCCGTTTGGGGACTGACCAGTAATGGTTATATCCCGGAAGGTATGAAAAATTCAATCATCATCAATACCCTTGATGTTGATGATGAATGGCTTCAAACAATGAATATCCGTCTTGTTGCCGGTAGAAATTTCGACCGGACAAGAGCTGAGGATCAGGAAAATTTCATCATCAACCAGGCACTCGCAAAAAAAATGGGATGGGATGACCCCATTGGTAAAATTTTCTATAGGGACGGGAAACACACAGTCATTGGTGTCGTAAGCGATTTTCATTTCACACCATTGCACAATCCCATTCAACCACTTATACTTACCAGCAAACCATTCGACAACTTTAGTTATTTGTCGCTAAGACTTAACACATACGATTACCAAAAAGCACTTGCTGTCATCGAAAAAACATGGATGGAAGTTGTTCCCGGTGAACCATTCATTTATCATTTTTTAGATCAGCTGCTGTTGAAGAATTATGACCAGGAAAAACGTTTTGGCAGAGGGTTTGTCTGGTTTTCATCATTGGCAGTTTTTCTGGCTTGTCTGGGATTATTTGCACTTGCATCGTATCTGACCAATCAGCGAAGAAAGGAAATTGGCATTCGAAAAACTTTCGGAGCAAGTGCATGGCTTATTGTTTGGTTACTGGCAAAAGATTTTCTCCGACTGGTGATTATCGGGAATGTCCTTGCAATGGTTTTAGCATGGATTTTCCTTGAAAAATGGCTTGAAAATTTTGCCTTCAGAATAACGCAAAATGTATATCCTTACCTTTTCACTCTTTTGTTAACCATCATGATTGCCCTGCTCACTGTTGTGTGGCAATCGGTAAAAGCTGCACGCCAAAACCCTGTTGACGCTATCAGATATGAATAGTTCAAGTGAATTATTTATTCTCCTCCCGGATTTTCATTCAGCTTTCAGCACAACAGCTTTAGGATTTTTATCCAGATAGCTCCTGATGATTGAATGCACATATTTGTTTTCGGGATAAGCTTTTACACAATCTGAATAATAGCTGAATGGATCAAATCCGTTTACTTCTTTTGAGGTAAATCCAAAACCGAGATACCTGTTGTTTTCCACCCTGATCACTGCACATTCATCTTCGGTACGCCCTTTTTCGATAATCAGAAAATCAGGCCGTGCATAGGCAAACCGGTCGAGCACTTTTTGAACCCTGTCGTTGTAATCGGCAGGGTTTTCTTCGCCAATACAGGCTCCGCGGCATTCGTGCAATTTGTAAAGAAAACAGGAATTTTTGGTTTCGTCAAGTCCACATAATTTTTGACAAAGCTGAAATTCATCACAAATTGCGAAAAGATAATTTTTGGCAGAAACAAAGGAATCAAAGGTGGTTAGAGGAGTTGAAAGGTGTTCATCATCAATTTTTCTGATCGAAAGTCGCAGATATCCTTTATCGTCCATTTTGTGGTAAAGACCATAATTGAATAAAGTCCTGCGTTGAGCCCGGTTAAATAATGGTTTATGTTTGTGAATTTCATGTGATTCCAGCAGTAGTGCAACCAACTCATTTCCGGTAAATTCAAAATCTACCGAAAACAATTTATTTTTCATTTCCAGGGCACGTTTGGTAGTGCAGTTGGTGAGGTGTGCCACAACGCGTGACCGGATATTTTTACTTTTTCCGATGTAAATAATGTTTTGATTTTCATCCAAAAAGTAGTAAACTCCTGGTTTTTCGGGTAATGACCTGATGTAGTCCGGTGAGAGGCTACTGTTCAATCCCTGCAACGGCAACCCTCCCGGATTCGGCTCGATGGCCAGCAGCATCTCAAAAAGTTTTGCGGTGGCTTTGGCGTCACCAAGTGCCCTGTGCGGGTGAAGGTTTTCAATGTGTAAATCGCGACAGAGATTCGCTAAACTGTACGATCGCTTATACGGAATCAGTTTACGACTGAGCTTCACCGTGCAGAGCTTTTCACGCTGATAATCATATCCCAGTGATCTGAACTCCTGACGTATAAAATTGTAATCAAAACTCACGTTATGCGCCACAAAAACACAATCCTCGGTAATCCTGACAATTTTTGCAGCTACCTCATAAAATTTAGGAGCATCCTCTACCATTTTGTTATTTATACCGGTGAGTTGGGTGATACGATAAGGAATTTTTTGCTCGGGATTAATAAGTGTAGCATATTCATCCACGATGCGATGACCATCATGGATCAAAATTGCCACTTCGGTGATCTTACCGTGCATGTAACTGATTCCGGTAGTTTCGATGTCAACAATTGCGTACCTCATGTCGCCGGATTAATTCATACCGGGATCGGAAGGAAAGTTGATCCATTGCGAGTATTTATCGCCAAGTTGCTGGAGGGCTGATTTCCACATATCATCAGGATTAATACTTAGAATTTGTTCATCGCTAAGTTCCGAAACAAGCCATGAATCACGTTTAAGCTCCATGTCGAGCTGCTTTGGCGACCAACCGGAATACCCTATAAAAAACCGAATGTTGTTTTCGTTGAGCTGGCCAAGAGTAATCATCGTTTTTACCTGTTCAAGATCTCCACCCCAATAAATTCCACCGGTTACTTTCAAACTATTGTGAATCAATTCCCCAAGAGTATGAATAAAAAACAAACTGTTGGTACTCACCGGACCTCCCAAAAAAATCTTTGATCTGAAATCCGGAAAATCTTTGACTACATCCTCAAAACTCATTGATAAAGGTTTATTGATAATCACCCCAAATGAACCATCATTATTGTGCTCAGCCAGCAATACAACCGATCTTTTAAAATAATAGTCGTAAAGAAATGGCTCAGAAATAAGAATCTTGCCGGGTGCCGGTTTCACATTGTTGGTTTTTATTTTTATCAGGTCATCAAAGTTTTCCATGATGCAAAATTTATTTTCCTAATTTTGGTTTTAAAACGAAACAAATATAGAAAAATTCGAGATGCCACGGCAACAAAACGAAAAGCTTTATCAAACTTTAAGAAAAAAATTTACAACTTTCACTTTTGAGAAATTTGATATTTCATGGTCAGCAAATCAATTAAAAATCAAATATTTATATTCTCTTGCCAGCGTTTATCATTTCGAACCTGTCTTATTGTTTTCGCTTAAACCTAATTTCGTTTCTGATTTTAACGAAAATTTAATTAAAAATCTTGCATTCCAGATTGGTTTGGTGGAATTGGTAAGCTATTGGAAAGCTGCTTGCCCGCCAAAAGTTATCATTAAATGTGGATACCTGGAGGAAGATCAGAAAAACTGGTGGAAAAAATTATATTTCAACGGATTAGGTGAATTCTTTTATTTGAACGGTCTTCAGCCAGATTTTGCTGATTTTATGGAAATTTCCTGCGTTAATCAAAACAAGTATCAAACCGCAAATTACCCTGCCAGTCCGAAAATGCTTGTACCTGTTGGCGGCGGTAAAGATTCCGCTGTTACCCTCGAATTGATGAAGAAAACCGAATTTGAGGTCATACCCTTCATCATCAATCCGCGCCAGGCAAGTATAGCTACAGCAAAAGCTGCCGGATTCGATGAAAATGAGCTATTTATCGCAAACCGAACTATAGACAAAACTCTTCTCAAACTCAACGACGAAGGGTTTCTGAATGGTCATACACCCTTTTCTGCCGTGGTGGCTTTCACATCACTACTGGCAGCAGCAATTACAGGATGCCGATTTATCGGGCTCTCCAACGAATCGAGTGCCAACGAACCCACCATCCCTCACACCGGTATTAATCATCAATATTCCAAATCGCTGGATTTTGAAAGAGATTTCAGGCAATACGCATCAAAATACCTCACCACTTCTACGGAATATTTCAGCCTTTTGAGGCCTTACAACGAACTTCAGATCGGTAAGATTTTTTCAACCCTCAGTCATCAGTTCCCGCACTTCAAAAGCTGCAATGCCGGCAGCAAAACAGATACCTGGTGTGGAAAGTGTCCAAAATGTCTGTTTACCTGGATCATTCTGGCGCCATTTGTGGAGCAGACCGTTCTTGAAAATATCTTTGGGAAAAATCTGCTAAATGACCTCTCTTTGCTCCCCGTTTTTGAACAACTGACCGGTTTACAGGAAGAAAAACCGTTTGAGTGTGTCGGAACTATTGATGAAGTAAATGCTGCGCTCATTTTAACTCTAAAAAAATCTTCCGCCGAATCTTTGCCCAAGCTTCTCGAATACTACCAAAATTCGGATGCATACAAAAAATACAAATTAATGGAAGTATCCAAACTTCTCGATACACTCAATCCAAATCATTTTGTACCGGCGCGTTTTATGAAAGTTCTTGAGGAGGCAATATAATGAGATCTCTGCTGAAAAAAATCACCGATGGTAAAAAGGTTCTGATTCTTGGATTTGGACGAGAAGGAAAATCTACCTGCAGGATACTTCGTAACTATTTCCCCAAAATCAGGCTATTCATCGCCGACCGAAATCCTTACCCCGATTTTACCGACTTTGAAAAAACAAACCTGGATCAGTTCTTTCTGGGAGAAAATTACCTCGATGCCTTAAGGATGGCGGATGTTGTTTTCAAATCACCCGGGGTTAAATTGGATGAAAGCACCGATAAGCTGATTGTTTCCCAAAGTTCATTATTCCTTGAAAAGTATCACGGGCAAATCATCGGAATTACCGGTACAAAGGGAAAAAGTACGACTACGAGTATCATTTATCACCTGCTCCAAAAAGCCGGAAAAAATACTGTGATGGTTGGCAATATTGGCATTCCGCCGTTTGACGCAATTCACCGGATTACCAGAGAAACAATCATTGTTTTTGAGATTTCGGCCCATCAGCTTGAATTTATTCACCATTCGCCTCACATTGCTGTTCTTCTCAATATTTTTCAGGAACATACCGACTATTTTGGAACATTCGAATCCTATGCTAAAACCAAGTTAAACATTGCCAGGTATCAGCAAAAAAAAGATTTTCTGATTTTTGATGGTCAGCATGGTTACTTAAAAGAAAAGCTTTCCGATTGTAATTGTGCCGGAATAAAAATCCCCGTTGAGCTGCCAATGAAGAATCAATTGTCCGGACCTGTTTTCCTTCAAATACCATTTACAAATCAATCACTCAGCATTGACCACATTAAACTGAACGGACATCATAACCTGAAAAACATTCTAACTGCAGTAACAGCCTGTTCATTAACCGGCATTTCAGTCAGTGAAATGGAAAAAGGCCTAATTGATTTTAATCCCCTGGAGCACAGACTGGAGAATTGCGGTACCATAGCAGAAATTACATTTTTTAATGACTCTATTTCCACCATTCCCGAATCTACCATCGAAGCCGTAAAAACACTACCTGATACAGATACAATCATTCTTGGTGGTTTTGATCGCGGAATCGATTATACAGGGCTTATCGAATTTCTGTCAGCATCAAGTATCAGATGTTTTATTTTCACAGGGCCTGCCGGTAATCGAATGATGACGCTGATGCTGAAAAAACAACATTCTCAAAAACATATCCTCTGGATGGACGATTGGAAAAGGCTTCCGGAATTAATACTTGAAAACACCCGGAAAGGAAAAATCTGTCTCCTTTCACCTGCTGCCTCAAGCTACGACAGATTCAAAAACTTTGAGGAACGCGGAAGATTTTTTAAACAAACGGTAACGTCAATAGCTGCAACAACAAAACAACCGGAATGATTTACATCAATCCGGCTGATCTTATTTTTCGTCTGATAAATCAGAAAGCAAAGCGATAATGATTAGGCTTTTGGTTCTTTCTTTTCATCTTTGACTTTTGACTCTTTTTTAGCTTCGGCTTTTTTTCCCGGTTTATGTTCATCCTTTGGAGGTTTTGTTACAGGCTTTTCAACCGGCACTTCCACCACCTGCGGAATAACTTTTTTTGCGGGTTTACGAAGCCTGGTTTTCCCGTAAGATCCGCGGACTATTTTCCCCCGCTTAGTTTTTTGGTCACCTTTTCCCATAAAATTATGATTTTTAAGTACATATTTAAACTTTCAGAAGTTGCAAAAGTAACGAATTTATAAAACATAATAATGAAACCCGAAATATTTTCGAACAGACAAACAGATGAATGATGACAAAGCAGCTGTGCACGACATTCGTACAGGAGCAAATCTGAAAAATCCACATCGAAAAGTTTCATCATCAAAAAGTTACGTTGCTGCTCAAATACTATAAATATTTAGATTGTCTTTAAATTGCTTCAAAATGAATTTGCATTCAGAACAATCATTAATTTTACAGCCTCAAATCAATCAAAATTATGCGAATTGCAAGGATACCTGCCACAGAACCAAAGCATGAAAAAGATGCAGTTGACCTGTCACTGATTGACAATCTGATCGAAAAATTCAAAGGGAAAAAGGGAAATATGATCCCTTTATTGCAGGGAGCACAATCGATCTACGGATACATTCCGGAAGCGGTTTTCGAAAAAATTTCGGTCAAAACAGGTCTGAGTCTCAGTGATATGTACGGAGTTGCCACTTTTTATGCTCAATTCAGGCTCAAACCAGTCGGAAAGTACATTATCAAAGTCTGTCATGGTACAGCCTGTCACGTGCAGCACGCAAACAAAATAAGTGAAGCACTGATGGAATCACTTAAAATAGCCGATGGCGAAACCACCGAAGACCGGCTTTTCACACTCGAATCGGTAGCCTGCCTGGGATGCTGTTCACTGGCACCCGTGATGATGGTCGAAAACAATACCTACGGAAAACTCACAGGTACAGAAGCAGTCAGAATTGTAAAAGAAATCCGAATCAGGGAGTTAAGTAAAAAATAAGATACTTTGAAAATAACAAACAACCCAAAACAGGCAAAAATGTCAAAAACCAAAGTCATTGTAGGTTTGGGAAGTTGCGGAATAGCTGCCGGAGCAAACAAAACCTACCAGAAAATTGAGCAACTGATGAAGGTCGAAAATCTCGACTTTGAATTAAAAAAGACAAGTTGCATCGGGATGTGCTTTCGCGAACCATTGGTGGAAATTGTTGATGATACCGGCTCATATATTTACGGCAATGTTGATGAAAACCGCGTTATAGAAGTACTTGAAAAACACGTTGTTAACCATGAACCAGTTAAAGAGCTGGTGGTAAAAACCGATTTATTTGAAACCCCGGATCATAGTTTTTTTGATCATCAGGTAAAGATTGCTCTCAGACATTGCGGTTACATTGATCCTGAATCAATTGAAGAATACGAGGCTCATCAGGGTTATGAAGCCATCAAAAAAATTGCTGACGAGGATATTAAACCCGATGAAATTATCGAAACAGTGATACAATCGGGATTGCGCGGACGTGGTGGAGGGGGATTCCCAACCGGCATGAAATGGCGTTTTGCACGTAAAAGTGAATCCGACGAAAAATACATTATCTGCAATGCTGACGAAGGCGATCCGGGCGCTTTCATGGACAGGTCACTGCTCGAAGGAGACCCTCATGCTGTGATCGAAGGCATGCTAATTGGTGCTTACGCCATAGGTGCCACCGAAGGCGTAATCTATTGCAGAGCTGAGTACCCACTTGCCATAAAACGACTTAATATTGCCCTCGAACAAGCACGGGATCAAGGTTATCTTGGAGATCATATTCTGGGAATGGAAGGTTTTTGTTTTGACATACATGTAAAAGAAGGCGCAGGTGCATTCGTCTGTGGCGAAGAAACCGCACTCATAGCTTCGGTGGAAGGTGAACGAGGCATGCCTCGCAAAAGACCTCCCTTTCCTGCAATATCAGGGCTCTGGAAAAAACCTACCAATATCAATAATGTGGAAACATGGGCAAATATCCCATGGATCATCCTCAACGGTGCGGAAGCCTATGCAAAATACGGCACCGAAAAGAGCAAAGGTACCAAAGTATTTGCACTGGCAGGCAAAATCAATCATTCAGGACTTGTCGAGGTGCCGATGGGAATTACCATCCGGGATATAATTTTTAAACTCGGCGGAGGAATCCCCGGCGGCAAGAAATTCAAAGCCGTACAACTTGGCGGACCTTCAGGAGGATGCATCCCGGAATACCTGGCTGACACTATTGTAGATTACGAATCGGTAAACGCTACCGGCGCCATCATGGGATCAGGCGGAATGGTAGTAATGGACGAAGACACCTGTATGGTGGATGTTGCCAGGTTCTTCCTTAATTTTACCCAGAGCGAAAGTTGTGGTAAATGTACGTTTTGCCGGATAGGAACCAAAAGAATGCTCGAAATTCTTGAGCGGATTACTCAGGGTAAAGGCGTGCTTGAAGATCTTGACACACTTGAAGAACTGGCTTATCAGATTAAAGACAGCTCATTGTGCGGACTCGGGCAGACTGCACCAAATCCGGTGCTCACCACACTCAAGTATTTCAGGGATGAATACATTGCCCACATTGTCGAAAAAAAATGCCCGGCTAAAGTATGCAAGAACCTGCTGACCTACGAGATCATTCCCGAAAAATGTACCGGCTGCACAGTTTGTGCAAAAAAATGCCCGGTAAATGCCATTTCGGGCGAGCGTAAACAACCGCATATAATCGATCAGGACCTCTGCATAAAATGTGGCGAATGCTATGCCAAATGCAAATTCGATGCAATTGTCATCCATTAATTTTTAGTTAACGCAAAAGATTGACTCAACATGACCAACACGATAAATGTTATCATCAACGGTAAAATTTTAAAAGGTAACCCCGGTGAAACAATTCTGGAACTATCCAGACGCAATAATATCCACATACCAACCCTGTGTAATGATCCTCGTCTGGAACCCTACTCCTCATGCTTCCTCTGCGTTGTTGAAATCGAAGGATATCGCGGACTTCAACCTTCCTGCTCAACAAAAATAGCCGAAGGATTAAAAATTGAAACCGATAACGAACGCATCCATAAAGCCAGAAAAACAGCTCTCGAACTGTTGGCAAGCAATCATTACGCTGATTGTATAGCGCCCTGCAAAGAAACCTGTCCGGCCGGTGTTGATGTTCAGGGTTATATCTCACTTATTGAAAAAGGACTTTACTCCGAAGCTATCGGTCTGATAAAAGAGGTTAATCCCCTGCCTGCCATTTGCGGTAGAGTATGCGTAAGACCCTGCGAGGCTGCTTGTCGGAGAAACCTGATGAACGAAGGCCATGGCGTGGGAATTGACTACCTGAAACGATTTGCTGCCGATAAAGACCTGCAGTCTCCCAACAGATTTATTCCCAAAGTAGCCCCATCAACAGGAAAAAAAGTAGCCATAATAGGTGCCGGGCCAGGCGGCCTTTCCTGTGCATATTTTCTTCAGCAAAAAGGCCACCAGTGCGATATTTACGAGGCATCTCCTGCACCAGGTGGCTGGCTAAGGTATGGAATACCTGAATACCGGCTGCCCAATGATATTATCGACAAAGAAGTAGCTTCAATAACTGAACTGGGTACAAAAATTTTCTACCATCAGAAATTTGGTTCCAACCTGCACTATGCTGATCTCAAAAATGAATACGACAGTGTTATTCTCACGATTGGGTCGCAACGGGGTACTTTGCTCGGCTGCGAAGGAGAAGATGCTACCAATGTCTTCTCGGGGATTGACTTTCTTAGAAATATGGAAATCACCGGTCAGCGTTATAATTTCAAAGGAAAAACCGTTGCTGTGGTTGGTGGCGGAAATACTGCAATGGACTGCTGTCGCACTTCAGTCAGATGTGGTGCCGACAAAGTCTATGTGATTTATCGCAGGACAGAAAAGGAAATGCCGGCCAATCCTATCGAAATCCATGAATCAAAACTTGAAGGTGTGGAATATCTTTTTCTGACTAATCCAAAAAAAGTGAACAAAAACAGCAACGGAGAGGTAGAATCAATTACCTGCCTTCGCATGGAGCTTGGTGAACCGGATGCTTCCGGACGACGCAGACCAGTACCAGTTGAAGGTTCAGAGTTTGATATCCAGGTGAATTACATCCTTGCTGCTATTGGACAGAAAACTGATGTCAACTTTTTGGAAGATGTCAATTCATCCGCAGAATCAGGTCAGCTTAAGGTAACCCGCTGGGGAGATATTGATTGCAACAAAGAAACCCTCCAGACAGGAATACCTTCGATGTTTGCCGCTGGTGACGGAGTCAGCGGCCCGGCAACCATCATTGAAGCCATTGCCCAGGCCAAAATTGCTTCTAACAGTTGCCATCTCTATCTGTCAGGTCAGCCGGTTGTCCCAATGCCAAAAGAATTCCTCAGCAAAAAATCCAACTTTAAAGAACAGACACCGGACAAGTATATCAACCGTTATCAGAAACAAATGCGGCATGAAATGCCCACAATTCCTCCGGAAAACAGAATCAATTTTAAAGAAGTGGAACTAGGTTACGAAAACGAACAGGTAGCCTACGAAGAAACACAACGCTGTATGGAATGTGGCTGCGTTGAATATTTCACCTGCGATTTCAAAAAATACGGAACGGAATATGGCGCTCAGCAAAAGCGATTCAGTGGCGAATTCAACGAATTTGATGTGGATTTTTCACACCCTTTCATCGAAATTGACAACAACAAATGCATACTTTGCGCACGATGTGTCAGGATATGCAAAGAAGTTGTAGGTGCCAATGCACTTGGGCTTGTTAACAGAGGATTCAGCACCTATGTAGCACCTTCAATGGGTAAATCATTGCTTGACACAACCTGTGAATCCTGTGGATTATGCATCGAAACATGCCCTACGGCTGCCATATCCGAAAATGTTCCATTCAAGCCCGGCCCCGTTCGTCACGACATCATCGAAGCTGTTGACAATTTTGGCCCCGAAGGTTTTGAAATCAATCTTCACCACCGCGCAGGTTTTTTCCTCAGGGCATCAGGCAGAACCGGCGAAATCAACAAAGATGGCAACATCAGCCGGCAGGCTAAATTCGGTTATAAATACCTGAACGACAAATCCAGAATAAAACAGCCCCTGCTGAAAGTTAACGGGAGTTTTGAACCAATAACTTTTAAAAAAGCATTTGACATCATTACCGAAAAAATCCGTGCAGTTCAGCCCGACGAAAACGCCTTTTTTGCCGGTGCACGTCTTACCAATGAAGAAATATACATGTTGGAGAAACTGGCACGTGCTGGCGTTAAAACAAACAATATCAGTAGTTTTCAGTACATTGGACGAGGTACCGGATACGATATGAACGCTGCTTACTCAGTCCCCTTCGAACAAATCAAAGAAGCCAGCCGTATCTATATTTTCAGTTCCGACCTGCACATGGATTATCCCCTGGTAAACCATATGATTTTCAACGCACGAAACCGTTATCACGTTCCGGTTGAACTTTTTACCACCAAAAAAAGCGGAATGGAGCACAAAGTTGACAAAGTTCACCACCTCAAATCCTATTATCATTTTATTAAAGCGGTCAACTATTTTCTGGTTTCAGGCGGGCATCAGAATGATGTGTTTATCAAAAGCAGAACTAAAGATTTTGAAAAATATAAAAATCAACTTCTCGCTGAAGATTTCGACGAAAACTTCGAAAAAGCAGGTATCGACTGCATGGAAGAATTGGCGCAGTTTGCAAGAAGCTATAACGAAGAATTGAACGCAATCCTGATTTTCCCTGAAAAAGAACTTTCAGCAAATGCCAGCCTTGAATTGCATAATCTCGCAATGTTGACCGGCAAGATGGGAAAAACAGCCCAGGGAATAATAGCCATCAAAGAGAAAAACAACAGCCAGGGAATAATTGATATGGGAGGATGCCACAAAACTGCACCCGGATTTCAACTTATTGAAGACCCGGCAGTAATCCGTCAGCTTCAGAAAAAGTGGGGAATCAAACAACTTCCGGATAAAATAAACAGTCCTTACAAATTATTGAAGGAGCATAAACTGAAAAACCTCTTCATTTTTGGTGAAGACCCGGCAGGATGCGCCATCAATCCCACTGAAATTGAAGATTGGCTCACTACTCCCGAATTTATCATGGTGCAGGATTATTTCATTACCAAAACAGCATTAAAAGCTGATTTGGTAATGCCTTCATCACTTCCGTGGGAAATTGGCGGCAGTTTCACTACCACCCAGCGCAGATTACAGAAATTCGACAAAAAAACAGAATCATTACCAGGATTGACCTCTCCGGAACAGCTTACCACACTCCTGAAATATTTTGGGTTAAACAATATCAACGATCAGGAAGATGCGCTAAATGAGTTTTTTAGCCTTCTCCCACCTCCATCTGATCCGGATAAGATAATTTATTGTTTTAACAACACGTTGCATGATAATTATAATCTGCTGTTCAATCATGGATGTGATATTGTGAACAAGCGCTTTGATGATGAATTTGAACAGGCTTTTAAGAAACAGTAAATACTAAAATTGAACCGGCATCAATACTGAAGGCTGTTTCCAAAGTCCGCAATGGCTCAGGTATTTAATATCTGCCTGAAGGATTTTAAAAACAGCTTTTTTTGTTTTATTTAGGATTTCCCATTCAGATTTCAAAAACCAGAAACCCTCCTGATAATTTACGTTGTAACAATTAAATCCTGTGAAACGCAAATTATCTTATTTTTGTTGATGTTTTGAAAATCATATGGAAATAAAAAGTAAAATATACCTGGGAGATTGTAATACCATACTCCGCAACATTTCGGATAATTCTGTGGATTTAATTGTAACATCACCACCGTATGCTGATCAGCGAAAAAATACTTACGGAGGAATACATCCGGATAATTATGCAGCGTGGTTTCTTCCAATTACCGAACAGTTGCTCAGAGTCTTAAAACCAACTGGTACTTTTATTCTGAATATTAAAGAAAAGGTTGTAAATGGTGAACGTAGCACCTATGTTATCGAACTGATACTTGCCATGAGAAAAATTGGCTGGCTCTGGACAGAAGAGTTTATTTGGCACAAAAAAAATTCCTATCCCGGGAAATGGCCTAACAGATTCAGAGATTCATGGGAAAGGTTGCTACAATTCAACAAAAACAAACAATTTCACATGTATCAGGAAGCAGTCATGGTTCCGATGGGTGATTGGTCCAAAACGCGTTTGAAAAACCTTTCCGAAACTGATAAAATCAGAGATAATTCAAAAGTAGGCAGTGGTTTTGGAAAAAACATATCAAACTGGTTGACCCGCGATTTAGCCTATCCTTCAAATGTACTTCATCTTGCAACCGAATGTAATAACAAAAACCACAGCGCTGCATTTCCTGAGGGATTGCCGGAATGGTTCATTAAACTATTTACTAAAGTTAATGATACTGTTCTTGATCCGTTCATGGGATCAGGAACAACAATTTTTGTAGCACAACGAATGAAAAGAAATTCGATCGGTATTGAAATTGTTCCTGACTATTATAAAATGGTAGAAAAAAAGTTAAACAAACCAGAGCTAATCCTTTTTGAACCAGAGCATTTGTACAAAAAGTCAATTTCTGATAATAAACCTTAATCATTGAAATAACACTGATTAAGAGAATAAATGCCGTGTTTGCCCCTTCAAAAAAATTGTAGTTAATTTAAAATAGTTCCAAAGTTTCAATTAAATAAAACCTGAATTTTTAAAAAATTCATTTTAAAATATTTTGCAAGTAATCATTTCAACCAATAGTTATGAAACAAATTGATGTTAACGATGTATTTGATTATGTTGAAAAGAACATAGGAATTTTTCATGCTAAACGCATTGAAAGTATTGACAATTTAAAACTCTCAATAGTCTTGAAAAGAAAAAACCCTTATCTTTTTAAAGCTAAAAATATCTTAACTTCAGACCAACTTGTAAGGAACCTTGTAGATGCTCACATCTCATCTAATGAAGAAACACTTTTCGGAGACTGGCTTGAAGGTCTGGCAATTTTTGTCAACTCAATGGTTTATGGTGGATTTAAATCCGGAATACCAGGTATTGATCTGGAATTTGATAATGATGGAATAAGATACATTGTTTCTATCAAATCAGGCCCTAATTGGGGAAACAGTTCGCAAATTAAAAAAATGGTGAATGACTTTAAAACTGCAGGAAAAACCCTGCGAACAAGCAACTCAAATCTTCGTGTTATCGGAATTAACGGTTGTTGTTACGGTAAAGACAGACATCCTGACAAAGGTGATTATTTTAAATATTATGGCCAAAAGTTCTGGGAATTTATTTCAGGAAGCAGCATTTTGTACCTTGATCTCATTCAGCCTTTAGGCCATTTGGCCAGGGAAAGAAATGAAGAATTCAATATTTCCTACTCCCGGATGATTAATAAGTTTGTTCTTGAGTTTTCACTGAATTTTTGTAACACCCATGGCTCGATGGACTGGGAAAAACTGGTAAAATTCAATTCTGCAAAAGAGACATAATCCAAAATTCCGCTCGTTTTCCTGCATTCACTATTTTTGCCACATTATTTTTAATAAAACAATCTTGACATGAGAAAGAAAATAGCTGCAGGTAACTGGAAAATGAATACGACGCTGAACGAAGGGAAACAACTGATAAAAACCATCATCAATAGTCTCGAAAAACTTCCTCCAAAACAGTCGCCGGAAGAAATGCTTGTCGTACTTGGAACTCCTTTTATCACCCTTGAAAGTGCAGTGAAACTTGTCGAACCTCTTCCGCAGATAAGTATTGCAGCCCAAAACTGCTATGCTGAGGAAAAAGGTGCATTCACGGGTGAAATAAGTGCTTCAATGATTAAATCCACCGGAGCAAAGTTTGTTATTATCGGGCACTCCGAACGCAGACAATATTTCAACGAAAGCCACTCCATGCTGGCACGAAAAGTTGATCTGGCTTTGAAAAATGATTTAATCCCAATCTTTTGCTGTGGCGAAAAACTGGAAATCAGAGAGCAAAATGGTCATTTCGATCTGGTAAAACAACAATTAACTGAGTCGTTGTTTCATCTTTCACCGGAATTGTTTTCGAAGGTGGTCATAGCCTACGAGCCGGTTTGGGCAATTGGTACCGGTGTAACGGCAACTCCCGGACAAGCGCGCGAGATGCACAAAATCATAAGAGATCATTTGTCTGGTCACTATGGTGATGTAATTGCCAATAATACTACAATCCTTTACGGGGGTTCGGTGAATGCCAAAAATGCACATGAACTCTTTTCACAACCTGATGTGGACGGCGGTCTTGTTGGAGGTGCTTCGCTCAAAGCCGAAGAGTTTATTGAAATCATTCATTCGTTTTAACTCATTCTGCTTCATTTCAAAACTTACAAATCCAAATTATCTGTAGCCTGTGGTTTGCATTCACCTGTAAAAAAATCAATTATCATGGCGATAAAGAAACCAATATCTGCACTGATTTTCGATTGGGGAGACACCATTATGAAAGACTTTGGCTGCCCTGGCCCGATGTATCAATGGGAAAAAGTGGATTGGATTCCCAGGGCTGAAGCCGCGCTGAAAATCTTATCACAACAATATACCTGTATTATAGCTACCAGTGCTGATTATTCAGGAACTACAGAAATGAAAGCCGCACTTCGTCGGATTGATGCAGACAAATATTTCCATTATTTTTTTTCATCAATTGATCTTGGTTATAAAAAACCCGACCCGCGCTTTTTTCTGGCTATTACCAGAGAACTCGGACTTGATCCTGCAATGACTGTTATGATTGGAAACAATTACAGCAAAGACATTGTCGGAGCAAAAGAAGCTGGTCTGCAAACTGTTTTTTATGACATTAGCCATTTACCTGGAAATAACCCTGCTGCCGATGTCATCGTGCATGATATGTATGATTTGATTAAGATAATACCGTCTTAAACCATGAAAAATCATTCAATCAGATTGTTGTTAATAGCCTGGCTTTTACCTTTTAGCCTCCTTTCGCAGAAAAATTACCCGAAAAATTATCTTTCATCCCCTGTGGATTTTACTATTCATCTCTCAGGCACTTTTGGTGAACTCCGCAACGAACATCTCCATTCAGGAATTGATATCCGCACACAGGGAAGTGTTGGACATAACATCAGAGCTGCTGCTGACGGTTTTATATCACGCATAATGGTTTCTCCGGTCGGATTTGGTAAAGCCATTTATATTGACCACCCAGATGGTTATACTACGGTTTATGGACATTTGCAGGGTTTTGCACCGGAAATAGACAGTTATGTCAAACAGGAACAGTACCGGCAAGAATCTTTCAGCATTGATTTGCTTCCGGCACAAAATCAATTTTTGGTAAAAAAAGGTCAGATTATTGGCCAATCAGGAAATTCAGGCAGCTCAGGCGGACCTCATCTTCACTTTGAGGTGAGAAAAACAAACGGACAAATTCCACTCAATCCTTTACATTTTGGCTTTCAGGTAAAGGATTTTACACGACCTCAGATTCAAAGACTTTGGATTTATCCGCTGGAGACAGGAAGCAGCGTGAATGGCAGTGCATCACCGGTTGCATTTGAGCTTGCCGGATGGGGGACTTCTTACCGCCTTAAAAACAACGATACGCTGAAAATTGCCGGCAAGATCTATTTTGGGTTGGAAGCCTTCGACAAGCAAAGCGACGCAGAGAATAAAAACGGTATTTATGCAATGACCGTATTTGTTGATTCAGCAGAAGTTTTTTCACTTAGGATGGATAGTTTTGCATTTGATGAAACCCGCTACATGCTGGGTATGATCGATTATGCCTATTTTGTAAAAACCAAACGGCGGGTAATGCAAACCCGCAAATTACCTAATAACCGGCTCAAGGTTTATGAAACCCTCAAAGACCAGGGAGTTTTCAATTTTCCTTCCGGAAAAATCTCAAAATTAGAAATCAAGGTCAGCGATTTCTTTGACAATGAGTCTGTGTTGACATTTTATACCATGGGTGAGCCTACTGTTCCCGCTCCTGCAGAGGCATTGCTTCAGGGCACCATTGGTAAACGTGTTTTTTCCTGGAATAAAGAGAATCATTTTGAAGATTCCGGTCTGAAACTTGAAATTCCGGCAGGTGCTCTGTATGATACGATCCATTTTCGTTTTAACATCAAACCCCGCGAGCTATTCAGCTATTCGTCAGTTTACCAAGTTCATCAACGCTTTACGCCACTGCAGAAGTTTTGTGATCTCTCCATCAAACCCGGGAATTTTCCGGAAATAGTAAGGGATAAACTGCTGATAGCCGGAATTGACCCTGACACCAAAAAACTAATATCGTACGGCGGGGAATGGAAAGGGGATTATCTCAGCACAAAGATCAGGAATTTCGGCAGTTACACCATTGTAGCTGACACTCTAAAACCCTTGATTATTCCGGTTAACATTCAAAATGGCAAAAGCCTGGAAGGGCAAACCACCATCAGGATTTCCATCAAAGACGAACTGTCAGGAATCGGCACATACCGGGCTACCATGAATGGCCGCTGGATTCTGATGGAGTGGGATCCTAAAATAAATCTGCTCGTTTACGAAATTGACGAACTGACCCAAAAAGGTAAAAACCAATTCAGGCTTCAGGTGGAGGATTCGCGGGGAAACATGGCAGTTTATTCTGCCGAACTCTTTCGGTAAGGATGATGCATTCCCGATGGGTTACAGCGTTGCTTTGATCCCGAAAACGAAAGATCGCCCGTAACCATCAACGCCTGAACCATGTGTTCTGTAGGCTTCATCCAGAATATTGATGAATCCTCCGTTAATGCTGACCCATTTCCAGCTATATCCCATTCTGAGATTGAAAACGTACCAACCGGGTGTTCCTCCTTCCGGAATACGGGAATCGCTTTTATCGCCTGAAGATAGTCTCACCTGCTTACCTGTGCCTGTCATTTCCAGCTGGCCCCAAAAACCGCTGCCAGACTCATAGAGAATTCCTGCCTGCCCAAACAAGGGAGGAATCCGGGTCATCGGTTCATCCAGAGTTTCATTCTGACCGTATGTATAGGTCAGGTTAGCGTGAGCGGTCCATTGAAGGGTGAACCGATAACTGGCCTGCACCTCTATTCCTTTTACAACCGCTAAAGCAAAATTTTCCTTACAGAACACTTTTTCGGATTCGATGGAATCCTGTCCATCCCAGGTAGCCGGAACACGCTCGATAAGATCGGTCAGATGGTTCTGAAAAACGAAAAACGACCCACTGAAACATTCAGAATTTACTTTATACCCTAACTCGGTGGTAAGTGATTTTTCGGATTCCAGATCAGGATTCGGCACCTCAATTCCATAGTTGAACGAACCAAAACTACTCAGGTCGTTGATGTTGGGTGCACGAAATGCCGAGTAAACGGAACCTATCACCCGATGATCATCGGATAATGAATAACCCACGGAAGTATTTACCACAAAAGCGACAAGAGTGTTATCCACATCCCCAAAAAGCTCATCCTCTAAGAGAATTTTATGCCTGTTCAACCTTGCTCCGGCATTGAAAGTAAATTTTTTCGATGTATATGTATGTGAACTGTAAAATGCGATACTTGCCGATGAGGCACCATCAGGATAATAGCCCCGTTTATTGGTTATCACGCCATCGTGTTTCTCGGCTTTGGCACTTCCCACTAAATCATAATAATAATCAATGCCCGAAATAAAACTCCAGTTATCTGATGGTTGTGAAATGACCTCCACCGATCCACCATAAGTATCCACTGCATCCTGCTCAGTAGTGATTTTCTCCTGCCCCTGTTTTTTGAGAATGCGTGTTTCGTCAGATTGACCAAATGAGAGTACATAATTTATCTTCCTGATCCATTTATTTTCATTCCGGGTATGAAGCTGCAGATAAGCCAGCTGTCTGATCTGCGGATCGAAATGATATTTTTCATAACCTGTAATGATCTTATCATATCGCGGTACGTCATCCTGCCGATCGCACTGATAAGCCATGATCAGTTCATTTTCCCTGCCCAGATCAATCCTCAGCTTGCCATCCCCTGAGTAACCACTATAACCGGTTGGTGATTCTTTTCCAAGATCCTTTCCTGCAACGATATCTCCAAAATCATTGAAAGTAAAGCCTCCAATAAAGGCAACTTTTTCGCCAGCCAGAGAAATTTCACCCCTTGCGGATTTTACCATCTCTTCACTCATCCATTTTAGCTGAGCAGTTCCTCCGGCCTTGAAACCTCCGGTGCTGTAATCGGGATTGCGCGTAAAAACCTGCACAACACCACCGATCGCATCACTGCCGTAAAGTACTGATCCACTCCCTCTGACCACCTCGATACGATCAGTGATCAAAGGATCTACCGCAGCCAGGTATTGATTCGGCCCATACCTGTAGGTGGCATTGTTCAGTCTGATTCCGTCAATCAGCATCAGGTTCTGGTTTCCGGTAAAACCCCTAATAAAAGGTGATCCCCCTCCATGATTTGTTTTTTGCACGAATACTCCTGTTGAGCCTGAAAGCGCTTCAGGAGTAGTACGGGCAGCATTCCGGTTAAGCTGGTCATTTTCGATTAAAGTAATGGCCTCTGGCACAAAATAATCAGTGACAGGGATTCGTCGTGCTGAAATTACGACTTCGTCATTCAGTTTGATGTTAGCCGGTTGCAAGTAAATATTGTACGAAGTCAGAGCACCTCCTTTGATCTCAATTTTTCTTTCAAACGGGTGATAACCGATCAGGGTAGCTCTGATCCTGTAAACACCGGATTTTATAGAATGAATGATAAAATAACCCTGCTGGTTGCTTTTTGCTCCAATGGACTCATCAGTAATGGTGATGTTGACATCGGCGAGTGGTTTATCATATTTTGCATCATAGACAACACCTGACAATTGCTGCGAAAATGCAGAGAGAGAGAAGATCATAGATACAAAGATACCAATCGATCTGCTCATAATCCGATTAATTTTCAGGTTAAAAAATTCATATGTTGAAAACTAACCCACCACGGATAGACCTACCCGATGCCGGATAAAAATATTTTGTTCCATATAAAAGGTAGCCCGTCGAATTATATTTATTATCAAAGAGATTGTCCACATCCAGACGTAATTTTGCGAATCCGATGATGTAACTAAGCCTGATCCCAAACACAGCATATGATTCGAGTTTTGATGTATTTTCATCATCCAGGTAGATGTCAGAAGCTCCGTTAAATACGATCCCGCATCCAAATCCCTTTTCCTGTGAATAAGAGGCTCCAAAGGCATAAGATAATTTGGGAACACCTTTCAGATAATTTCCGTCATTGTCACCTGATGTAAATTTCACATCCGAACGATGCACATTCACAAAAGATTTCCACTTTTGGAAAAGGTGAAGGTTGATTCCGGATTCCAGCCCGGCGTGGGTGCTACTTTGTATGTTTCGGTATTTAAACTCACCCAGATCAAAATCAATTTCGTCGTCCACATTGATCAGGTAACCGCTGAGGTTGATTTCGGCGGCAAATTTTTCTGAAAACCGGTAAAACTGGTAGGTGCCTATTTCAAAATTATTGCTTCGCTGGGGTTTCAGATCGGCATTAGAATAGGGGCTTCCCTGCAGAATCATCATCTGATAAGCCGGCCCGGCTTCAAAAAAAAGGGCAGAATTGATCTGCTTGAGATCTGTCCTCTGGTCAATGGTAGGAGCCTTAAAAGCCTGACTAAATCC
>Ga0116164_10000752_pt1 | contig 26514 bp, 13 predicted proteins | sample AD_UKC109_MetaG_FD_89888 | JGI IMG/M metagenome (GOLD analysis project Ga0116164, IMG submission 89888) | Active sludge microbial communities of municipal wastewater-treating anaerobic digesters from Hong Kong - AD_UKC109_MetaG | ecosystem: Engineered > Bioreactor > Anaerobic > Digestate... | reverse complement strand
GCTCTATCGCTTTTCAGTGCTGAGTAATCCAGCCAGGCTACCGGGTTTAATGTGTTGAACACCTCGCTCAACCTGAACTGCTCCGCCGGTATGTACCAGAACCTGCGGCTATTGCTCCAGGCAGCCCCTTCAAGCATTTTTACCCTGTTGATCAGCTCCTGGTCGTAGCCAAACAACAGGCTTACCACAGTACTTTTGTGGTGAATTTCACTTTTCAGTTTTATTTCCGGTTTATCTGTCACTGTGTTATCATTTGCCAGCTTGTAAAACTTGGGCTAAAGCACTGCACAACCTTATCAGTAACAAATTTTTAATGACCTGAAAGCTTTACCTCACTATAGATAGAATAAAATAATTTATTTCAGAAAAAAACAGCACTTAAAATCATCGCAAGTAAAGCTCATTAAAATCTTCCTGCCAAAAGTAGGTAATTATGCAAAAGTGAAAATGATAAAAAATGATCCGGGAATGAAATTTAAAATGGATTCAAATAAAAGGAATAGTTAAAAACAGCTACTGTATAACCTAAACAATGGGTAAGGTAGGTCAGATTACGGAGAACATCATTCCCCCATCACCCGGTTTTCCCCGGCAAAAGGAACTGAAAGTTCATGATGTCTTATCCTGCGCTGCGTTTCAGGTATTGATGATAACACTTAGCAAATGTCTGTGCTTTTGTGCGGAAGATATCCCTTGTCAGGCTTGTCCTTGCATTGGCGAATGGTTTGTTTTTCTGCAGAGGAACGAAACCATCACTTGTAAAACGAAGCTTTTCAGCTTTTGAAAACATTTTAAAACAGCAGTAGTAAAAAATAACTTGGATCAACTTTCCACCGGTATTTTGTCGAAGAAAAAACATCTGCTGAGGCAGTAAAAAAAATGTCCTGACAAATTGAAAAAAATGTCTTGATAAATTGAATAAAATGTCTTGACAAATTTTTGGGAATGTCCTGACATTTTTCATGAATAATGTAAACTACATTAAACCAGACCATTACATAAAATTTGCAAATGCTGTTGATAGAACTTTTCAGGACAGAAAAAAGCGTTTATTGAAAGGCAAAAATGATTTCTTTTCTTTTGTCTTGTTGCAAAAGAAAATAACAAATCCGCCAGCCGGCAGAAAAAATTTAAGGTCAGTCCTATCCAGAGGCTGAATAAAACCATCAAGATCATCTTCAGAACGGAATCAACAGAATAGTTATTTACTACTTTTCCTTGTGCCGGTGTACATTTCGTACTTTACAAACCGGCATTCCAGCGGACCATTGTAGAGCCTGATCTTACGTGAAGTACGCAACCCGACCGACTTAAGGGCTGCATAGTCGGAAGTAATCAGCCATGCATCCCATCCTGAAAAATTCTTTTTCAACACATCGCCGATCATCCGGTAAAAACCTGGCAAATCTTCTTTTTGCAGTCGTTCTCCATACGGAGGATTGGTTACAATGATTCCGTCCGAAGGTTCAGCGGGGTTGCTCATTTCAAGATCTTCCTGCCGGACTGAAATAAATTTTTCAAGCTGTGCTTCAGTAATGTTGTGCTGTGCAACTGAAATAATACGCTTGTTGATATCTGCACCTTCGATTGGCGGACATGATGAAGTTATACGTTTGTCGGCTTCTGTTTTTACCAGTTTCCAGAGTTGAAGGTCAAAATCTCTCCATTTCATAAACCCAAAAGTTTTCCGATAATACCCGGCAGGGATGTTTCTCGCGATCATTGCTGCTTCGATGAGCAAGGTACCTGAACCGCACATCGGATCAAAGAAACGGCATTGCCCTTTCCATCCCGTTAACAGGATCATTCCGGCAGCCAGAGCTTCGTTTACAGGTGCTTCTCCCTGCCATTGACGGTAACCTCTCTTGTGCAGCGACTCCCCTGAACTGTCAAGTGAAAGGGTACACTCATTACCGGCCAGATGCAGGTTTATCCGCAAATCAGGATTGATCAGATCAACCGAAGGCCTTACCCCCGATTTTTCTCTGAATTGATCGGCAATGGCATCTTTCGCTTTTTGGGCAGCATATTGTGAATTATTTATTGACGAATTGCTCACAAAGGCGTCTATCGCAAGGGTTTGCTCCGGACTGAGGTAATTCGACCAATCGGTTTTCCTGATTTGTTGATACAGTTCTTCCCCATCCGCTGCATTTCTCACGGCAATTACTTTTAAAACACGCAATGCAGTACGGCAGAGATAATTGGCCCTGTACATCGTTTTGATGCTGCCACTGAATGCAACTGCCCTGTTGAGCACCCTGATGTTGTCTCCTCCAATAGCTTTGATTTCGCCGGCAAGCAGTTCCTCCAATCCGGTGTGTGTTTTTGCTATCATGTTGTAATAATTGTCGTCGGCTGCCAATGAATCCGAACGAAAGTCATTTTTATTCCCGGCTCTGAGAACCAATATTTTTTGTTTTGTCATTTCGTCTGATTTTTTTGAGCCTCAAAAAAGCCCTGATTCGGTTACCGATGCTGCTGATGGATTGTTGCTTATGACTTCCAATCAGGTAAGCAAGTTTATGGGTAGCATCTATGTTTTCGAAGATGATTTTCAGGCTGGCCATAAAAGGAATGACGAGCAACATGCCGGCTACTCCCCAAATCATGCCTCCGGCTATCAATCCGAGAATAGTGATGAAAGGGTTCAGCTTCACATATCCGCCGGTGATATTTGGCGTGAGAATGTTGTTTTCGGTAAACTGAATGAAGGCAAAGAAAATTATTACCCCAAGTGCAAGGTTTATCGAATCACCCGTTAGCAATGCAAACATGAAAGGGAAAAATGCACCGATCCAGGTGCCAAAGTAAGGAATGAAATTCAGGAAAGCAGAAATGACCCCGAAAAGAATCGGATATTTCAACCCGATAAAATAAAGTCCTGCGGAATTGATAACGACCAGGAGCATTACCACTACAAAAGCACCTCCGAAAAAACGCTGCGACACAAAGGAGATTTCTCTCAAAATCCTGCTCACATCATCCTGACGTTTTTTTGCTGCAAGCTGAAGGATAAAATGCCGGAAACGTTCGTGATAAAACAAAATATAATAAGTAAAAACAGGCATGATAAGCAACTTGAACATTGTCCCTGCAGTAGCATCCAACAGGTTGTTGAATACCTTACTTCCCGAATCAAACATGTTGTTCAACTGATCTTTCACCCAGTTTTTCTGCACGGCCACACTTACTCCCACATTATCCTCGATATATTGCGATAATTGATTGATATTATCAAATGCTTTCTGCCTGATGTCGGGGAAATCTTCAGCAAGCTGGGCTATTTCACTGATAAAAATCACGGACAAACCACCTATCAACAGCATCATAAAAAGTAATGCCAGGAAAATGGACAAGCCTTTCGGCAAACCAAACCGGCATAAAAAACGACAGGCAGGATAGAGCAATGAACTGAGCAATAAACCGAAAGCCAGCGGCACCAGAAAATCCTGTGCTGCAATCAAGATAAAAACTGTAGCAATGATAAACAACAACAGGTAGGTTGCTTTTTGAATAAACGGTAAAGGCTTATCCATGGTTATTTACATTAAATGTTGATTTGCAGGGAAAATAACTGATAATTGCTTTTGAAATTGTTCTGCATAACCATTCACTATACCCCGAATACCAACCCGAAGAATTTTTACAAATATATCATTTAGCAACCAATTGCAATGGTTTGATTTTTATTTAATAATAAAACAGATTTCAGCTTTTTATGCAGAATTGGGAATTTATTACGTCAAATGTATGAAAAAGCAATTTTATAGTACCTTTGCGCTCAGAATTCATTTTTTAATTAAAATCTTAAACTTATGAAAATGTTACGATTACTCTCAACAATTACATTTTTAATGATTATTCTGACGGCTTTCAGTCAGACGCAGATCACTTACAGCAAGCATGCACCGGAAATAGGGAATACTGCGGTGATCAAAGCACTTTACAGTGATTTCGAACCAATTAACATTGATCCGGGACCTTCCGGAACAAATGTAACATGGGACTTTTCTTCCTACGTTGGTACCGAAGAAGAAACAACCTCTTTCATCGATCCTGCACAAACACCGTTTGCCGACGATATCGCCGGTACAGGGGTAAATCTTGCCGTTGCAATGGCCGATGATGAAACAAATGGTTACGGATATTATATTTCCACAGTGGAAAGCTTTATGGCACACGGGTTTGGACTGGTTTATGAAGGCGAGCCGCAAATCTATGCTGAGTATGATTCTCCACTGGTTCAAATGGTGTACCCCTTTGCTTATGGTGATGACTTTGATACTTACAGCCAAATCGAAATCAGCTTCGAGGGAATGTCAAATATTACCAAGCAATGGATAACTGTAAGTGCCGATGCCTGGGGAACACTTACCAATCCTATCGGTACCTATAATGATGTTCTGCGCGTAAAAACACATACAGTGGATTCCGTTTTTACTTACGTGAATGGAATTTTATTTATGTCGAGCGGCTCCGAAATGATTGATTATTCATGGTACAGCAACGAACATAAATACATGATTCAGAGTATTTATGGTGATCTGGTTGACGGAAATCTGGAAGTTTATGGAGTAGATTATCTGGTTGAAGAATCAGCAGGTATCAGCAATTCTGAGCTTCCAGGCGTTTCGGTTTATCCAAACCCTGCCTCGGATATTCTCTATGTTGGAAATGGCTCCGGTCATTACTTTATCGCTGATATGACCGGCAGAAAAGTGATGGAATTTGATGCCAGCCGCTCAGAGACATCCGGAATTGATGTATCAGGTCTGTCTGAAGGCATGTACATTTTGCATCAGATCGAAAACGGTCTTCAGGTGTCTTCTTCCAAAATCGTGATTAACAGGTAGTTTTTAATCGTTTAAAAAACACCAAAAAACTTTTTTAAAAGTCAGCATTTAAAGTTTTTGGATAAATTTGAGGAACGCAAAGATGAAAGGATTTTTAATTCATTCGTTGCGTTCCTTTTTTTATGACTAAATCTTTTCATAAAGTCTGATGAAGACAAATCTGCTTTATTGAAAAAACAATCCACCCGGATTATTTTACTTTCTTATGTCTTGTTGCAATAGCAAGTAATGTCGTCATGAATCAGATATTTTAGTTTTCGTTACTGACCGAGAAAAAATATGAGATTTCTCACCGCCGGCTGACGGTATCAGATGACGAAAGTTTCAATGGTTTTTGCGGCGGAGGGGGTATGCGGCGGAGAGGAATCCCCTCCACATTTTTCAGCCCTTTTTGAATTTTGTCGGTCAAGAGTGTTTAGTTTTATAAAACGAATGAAGAAACCGTTGAAAATCATTGCTACCGGAATTGAGTACGACGCAGTCGGGAGGGGCGGAGTAAAACTGATTTTCAATGTTTCATGGTCATTGTGATTTGTTGGGACAATCCAAAAGCACGAAAATAAATACAATCCCTGCTGTCCGACGAAATTTTGCTTTTACCCCAAATACATTGAAAATATTGCTTTGCTAAGGTACTTTATTGAATTCGGGGGCATCTTCAATTCTACCTGTATTTTGCCTCACCGGGGTAATTTCGTTAGAGATAAAATGTGGGTAAAGAAGATGTTACGAAATAGGAGCGAGTCCCGTAGAGCCTGCCCCGATCCATCGGGGGACGAAATTGGAGATTAGTCGGACAGTAGTGAAAAACAATGTTTACCTCATTTTTCGTAATGATATTATTTGGCCGTTTTTGAGTGTTTTAATTATAGTCAAAATCAGTAAAACAATTATTCCCGACTGATTAGCGAATTCTTAAGTATTTAAAGCAGTTCAATTTTTAAATTTGTTCACGGACAGATTTCAGTATGTTTTTCGTCCGGTCGGAACAAGGTGGTAACCCGAAAATCTTATGGAAGACATAAAGGTTGATGCACCCGGTGAAAGACATTAAAATCCATCACTGATAGTTTTTCACACAACAGCTTATTTTTTTATCAGTTTCAGGCTCACCAGTTCTTCCCCTGCTGATAAACTAACCAGGTAAAGTCCTTTGGCAAAATGAACCGTATTCAGCATTATCTGGTGATTTCCGGGGTCCTGTTTCTGCAATATTTCGTGATGAACAGCCAAACCGTTTTCGGCAAAAACAGATATGCTTACGGTTGATGATTTTTCCAGAATGAAAAATAGTTGGGCGAAATCACTTACAGGATTGGGATGCAAAAATGCCTTCACAAAAGACGCTTGACCGGGATCGTTAACCTGTACGGCAGGATTGTTAATTTCGCCGTAAACCCCTGTATGTCTGACGTTATACATATAAACGGGCAAAACAGCCAGGTCGTGGTTCATGGCTACCGATGATTTCCAGAGATATTTGTATGTTTTGGCTGATCCGCTGTCGTAACTCGTAGCACTCAGGTTGAGTGTTCCGTCACCCTCAATGTCGAACACCATAGCATTGGTATAAAATGATGATCCAACCACACTCAGCGGCCAGCCTTCCATCACCGTACCATCGTGATTGTAACCACGCAGAATGCCGTTTCCGGTATTATCGTCGAACACCAGTTCGGGCAGGCCGTCGCCATCCAAGTCAGCAACGATGATCTGTGCATTGATAGCATCGATCGGGCCAATGGGAAATCCCGGCAGATTGTTCCCCTCTTTATTCCAGCCGTACACATAGTTAGTAGGTACAGCCGAAAGTACCTGATCGCCTACCATCAGGTCCAGATTACTGTCGCCGTCAATATCAGCTACAGCCACGGGAGCGTAAATCCAGGAGCTGGTATTTCGGGGCCATCCGGACAATATCGTGCCGTTATTTTTGATAACATGAACAGCTCCGGTGCCGCCTGAAAGAGAATGATCGCCCACAACGATTTCACGAAAACCATCCCCGTCAATATCAGCCAAAACGGGATTTGAATAGGAAAAAACCCCACCGGTAGCCGGTGTATAGGGAAAACCCTCTACCGGAACACCATTTACCGAAAAAGCCCAGACTTTATAATAGGACTCTGCAACTATTTCGGGAATATCATCTCCGGTGATGTCACCCACAGCAACCGAAGAAGCAGGGATGTAATCAAGTACCTGCGGCCAGCCTTCCATCGTTGAGGCATCACCTTTGTAAACAATCACTTTGCCATCGGGCCATTTGCGCAATTCAACGATGATCTCCATAGCTCCATCGTCGTCAAGATCAGCGAGAACAGGACTGTTTGTTGGACCGCCGTCGCAATATATCGGGAAATTTTCAACAGCGGTGCCATCTTTATGAAAAGCATAAACCTGACCTGTATTTCCTGTGCCCGGTGCACGGCATGCTACTACGATTTCTTCCACACCGTCACCGTCAATATCGCCATAGGCCGGTGAGCCGTACTCTGCGCTGCTGGCCACGTTTTTTGGCCATCCGTCCACAGCACTTCCGTCCTTGTTCAATGCAAAAACTTTTGTGCTTAAAGCATAAATAACTTCCAGATCATCATCTTCGTCGAGATTTCCAAAAACACCTCCCCTGCTTGATGATCCGCTGTTCGACACCGGCCAGCCCTCCATAACTATGTAGTCGCGTGTTATCATGGAATGGTTTATCGGATAGCCTGACACTTTATCCATTAAAAAATAGCCTTCTACATCCGCAAACATTTCCCAGTTGCCAGGATCGGGCATTTCATCAAGATGTCGGACTTCCGGCTGGCTTACTGCAACAACTGCCACCAGCACAAAGAACATCATCAGGAGTAGTGAAGTAGTATTTTTTTTCATTTTTCTGTTGAGTTAGGTTAGACAATCAGTGATTTATAATATTTTTATAGAAATAACAAAAGTAATGCAATTTTTCGGATTCGCTAAAGGAAACCAAAGAATTTTGTCAACTACCTGTTTCATCTAAACACCAAATCAGTATTTTCAAGGATTTATCCATTATAAAGCAAGCTGATTTATTAAGGAAAAGCAATTTGTCAGGTTTTCCTTTTATAATTGACAAAAAAATTAACCTGTCGTCCCGGAGAAAAAAAATGATTATCAAACAGGAGCAGCAAAGATTGCGGGTGCTGCTAAAACCACTGCCAGTGCTGTTACCGAACTTGGCGAAAGCGTTCCTTCATGGTTTCTGCCGGGATTAATACTTGTGATTACCATGCTCCTCACCGATGTTATAAACAATGCTGCCAGCGTGGCGCTGATGGCACCCATAGCTATTGGTGTGGCACAGGGCACAGGCATTTCTGCTGATCCTTTCCTGATGGCTGTTGTCGGGTCCAGTGCATTTCTTTCACCGATTGGCCATCAATCAAACACGCTGGTAATGAGACCCTGAGGGTACAGATTTACCGAATACTGGCGCATAAGGCTTCCGCTTGATATTATCATTATTCCTTTAATCATCCCGCTGATTCTTTGGTTTTGGTCTTTGTAAACGTGTCAAAGAATTATTGAAAATCATTTTATTGCTATCTTTACACCCAAACAATTTTCGATATGCCGCAGCCTAAAAAATTCGGAGCGTTTGCCGGAGTCTTTACCCCTTCCATTCTTTCGATTCTCGGGGTAATCATGTATCTGCGTCTTGGATGGGTGGTTGGTGAAGCTGGTTTGATCAATGCACTGGCCATTATTGTTATTGCGCATTTGATTTCGATTACTACCGGACTAAGCATTTCTTCGATTGCCACTGACAAAAAAGTGAAAGCGGGAGGCATTTACTATATGCTCTCACGAAGTCTCGGATTACCGATGGGAGGAGCCATCGGAATACTCAGGTATCTTTCCACATCGCTCAGTATAGGTTTGTTCCTGATCGGTTTTGCCGAAAATTTTCTTGCTTTGGATTTTATCAGGGAATTTTTCCATTTGGGAACCACCATCAACGACATTCGGATTGTTGGTACAGCAGCCATTATTGTTCTGGTAGTCATAGCCTATATCAGTACTTCACTGGCCATCAAATCGCAATTTGTTGTGTTTGCTGCCATTGCACTTTCACTGGTTGCTATTGTTGCCGGATTATTCGTAAATACGGAGTTTAAACCGGTTGAGGTATCTCTTCTTCCGGTAGAAAACGGAATGTCTTTTGAATCCATTTTTGCAATATTTTTTCCTGCCGTGTCGGGTTTCACTGTGGGTGTTGCCATGTCCGGTGACTTAAAAGACCCGAAAAAAGATATCCCCAGAGGGTCGTTGATGGCCATCCTGGTTGGATTTGTGGTTTACCTCTCACTGGCCATTTTGTTCGCTTTCAGAGTTGACAGAAACCTGCTGTTGACCAATTATAACTTTCTGATTGATGTTTCTTTGTGGTCGCCACTTGTCATTGCCGGGGTCTGGGCTGCCACCCTGTCATCAGGACTTGGAGGTATTCTGGGTGCCCCACGGATTTTACAGGCACTTTCAACCGATGGCATCATGCCGCGCATTTTTGGCAAAGTTTTCGGTGTAAACAACGAACCGCGCAATGCACTCATCCTCACCTTTATCATTGCCGAACTGACCATCCTTATCGGGGAACTGAATGTAGTGGCAAGAATAATGTCCATGTTTTTTCTGGTTGCTTTCGGATTTATCAATCTCAGCTATTTTCTCGAAAGCTGGGCAAGTCCTGATTTCAGACCAAGTTTCCGGTTTCCGAAATGGATTGCCATGACCGGGTTTATCATTTCGTTTGCCGTGATGTTCAAGCTCGATGCAATGGCCATGATTGTATCCATCATCCTGACTTTCCTTGTTTACTTTATCCTTTCGAAAAGGAACCTGAAATTGGAATACGGAGATGTATGGCGAAGTGTGTGGTCAAGAGTGGTGCGTTCGTCGCTCAACAGGATTGCTGCCCAGGATATCGAAGAGCGTAACTGGCAGCCGAATATTATCCTTTTCAGCGGACGATCAGAAGTCAGACCCTATCTGATTGATTTTGGCAAACAACTTATTGGTTCACAGGGACTACTCTCAAATTTCGATCTGATACAAACCGATGACGAAGAAAAAGTCTTGCCGCGGCACAAGCAAATCCTTAGTATGGACAGTAATCAAACCATACAGGGTTTTTTCTCCCGTCAGCACTTTTGTACAAATATTTACGACGGGATCAAAAATATTTCCAGTATTTACGGTTTCTCGGGTATTGAGCCTAACACGGTTATGCTTGGCTGGCCAAGGCAAAGTGATGAACCGGTAAAGTTTATCCAAACCATCAATTACCTTAAAGCATTGGATTTAAATATTTTATTGATGGATTACGATAAAAAAGCAGGATTTGGTAAATACCAGCAAATCGATATCTGGTGGCGAACCAACGAAGATAATGGTAATCTTGCACTGATTCTGCTGAAATTTCTCTGGCTGTCAAATGCATGGCGCTATGCCAAGGCACGTATCCTCATCTTAAATCCTATCAATGACCAAAAACATATCATCCTGCAAAAAACAACCAATATCCTTGAAAACCTTCGTGTGAAAGCTGAGATAAAAATCATCAACAACCAGGTGCAACAACGCTCATTTTATGACATAGTGCAGGTAGAATCGGTAAGCTCCGACCTGATATTTTTTGGCCTGCCCGAAGTTGAACAGGGCAAGGAGCAGAATTTTGTGGACGAAATCAACAAGCTTTTCGAGGATATCGGAACGGTCATTATCCTCAAAGCGTCAACAACATTCAGATCGCTGAACATCGGTGCCGGCACGCTGGTCACCGGCAGGAATATTGTATCTGAAAAAGCGGTTGAAACAGACGAAACAGTTATTGTAAACCTGCAGGAAACGGATATTCCGGATAAACCTGAGCTTTCGCAACAATTCCGTGAGTTGTTCCACCACATGAAACAGATTGCAGATCATTTTGAAAATGAAATCCTCAGAAAGTTTTTTGATTACCAGGACAATCTCTTCAACCAAATCAGTAAATCAGTTGCCAGGCATTTTGAAAACCTTCAGCGTAAAACAGCCGAAACCCCACCTGCAACTGAACAACCCTCTTATTCAAAATATAATGCAAATCTCTGGTTCAGAATACGGAGGATTATCAGTGACTACCGCGACGAAATAATTCAGATAAAAACCAGCCTGCTCACCGAACAAATGGGTGAAATACATGATTTCATGGAAAAACTGATTGCACAAAGTCCTCAAACGATCAAAATCTCCTATACATCTGAAGATACATCCATCCATACTGAGGATACCATTGGCCGGCGCCTGTTCAAAATTAACCGTCGTCTGCACCGGGCAATTAGTCGGAATCCCGTTTATCATCTACATTATCGTACCCTGCTAAGAGAGTTTTTGCAGAACCGCCTCAACCTGATGCTTTCTATTTTGGCAGAAGAACTTGATCAACAATCAGAGAATTTTCTTCTGATAAACAAAACACTCATCAATTACCTTTCGGATGTCCTCACCAGCATTGAAATGAAGATTCACGAAAACCAGGAACTTGCTGACATGTTTGCTGCAAAAACAAATGAAGTAACAAGCCATATTGAAGAGCTGACAGCATCCAATACATTGAAGCAGAAAGCACTGCTGCACCTGCTCAGAAGCTCGCCTGTTACTCTAACAAAACAGTTTGCTGACGAGTTTCGTGTTATGAGCTCAAACAAGTCACTTAAAAGAAAATTCCGGGACAACAGAAACCTGAAAAAAATGCTGCAGGTGCTTTCAGCATTTCCTCACAAATGGAACAAAAAGCAACAACTGCTTTCGGACGAGCTGCTCCTTGAACTTAGTCTTTTTTCGCTTCTTTTTAAAATTAAAACCATTTTTACCGAAGCTTCCAACGAAACCGAACAGGCCTTTGATGAACACATCATCCGAAAACAATGGAAGATCAGAGATCAACTCAGGGAACTTCTGGCTGACCCTGACAGGGTTTTCAATCCGTCGATGATTGTTGAAGTTGATCATCAGCTGGTGATGCAAACACTGTTCAATCATCTTGTACAAAACACCTTTAACAGAATAAAACAGGCAAGCACTTTAATGCCAGAAAGTATCGAAATCCTGGATACCAAAACGCGAAATGTGCTTAAAACTGATGATGTTAAAGAACTTTCAACTGAAACCATCTATGTATCCCGCCTGCTTGATCTGATGCTTCAAAGCGAATTTGTTGAATCGGTCCAGCAGTCACTCTCAGAAATTTCTGAAAAACTCAACCTGATTAAAACTACCACCAACGAACTCATTCGCAGCCTCGATTTCAGGCTGAATCATGAACAGCATCTGACAGGTAACCGAACGCTTACCCGAACTCAGAAAGCCCAGATTTATACTGAACATATTACTCAGCTCGAAAACATTATCAGTCAGTCTGACAAACTGAAAAATCAGGTTCAGATGATGTTCAGAGAGCGTCTGGCCACCTTCGAAGACAAGCTGACATTCTTCCCTTTCATTCAAAACGCTGCCAACATCGAAGGATTTATCCGAAAACGTGAAATGAGGAGACGCTGGTTGTTGTTTCAAAAGGTCAGAGCCAAAAGCGGGTCTTTTGTTCAACATCTGCTGAGCCAGCTATGGTACAGACAAAGCACAGGCATCATCTTTACCCGCCGGCTGAAAGCGCAGGCTGAAACACCAAAGTTCAGGGTGGACAAAGTACTGGAGATGGTTGATCAGATGTCAATAAAACCTGCTGTGGAAAGCAGCCTTCCATATTATTACCGCCAGTTGTTTATCCGCAAGCAGTATTATCTTAACGAGTTCTGGACAGGCAGGGAAAGAGAGCTTAGCGAAGCTGAGTCCGCTGTCAGACGAGTATTATCAGGAAGAAAAGGTGCTATTTTGGTCACCGGAGATCATCATTCAGGAAAGACTTTTTTCTCCCAGTACTTTATTCAAAAGTTTTATCCTGACGCCAACACCTTCATCCTCACTCCGCCATACGCCGGTTCCACTGATGTGGCATTGTTCAGGCAAACACTCGAAAACGTCTTCGACCTGAGAGGATCATATTACAAAATATTCCATTCGCTGCCCGAGCGAAGCGTGCTCATCATTGATGACCTGGCCCTGTGGTGGGAACAATCGGAACAGGGCTCCGCTGTACTTGCCATATTGATGGACCTGATTGACAAATACAGTCATCGCTGCCTGTTTGTTGTCAACCAGAGCCGTTTCAGTTTTGATTTAATGAGAAGGCTCTATCCGATCGAGAATTATTTCCTCAGCATCATAGAACTGCAACCCTTTTCAGCAGAGGAATTACAGGAAATCATTCTGAAAAGAAACCATGCAACCAGTTTCAAATTAAGATTAAACGGTAGTCTGCGAGAGCACATTACCGCATGGGACTTTGCAAGACTATTTTCAAGATATTTCTCTGTATCCGGAGGCAATGTGGGAGTTGCACTGCAGTTGTGGCTTGCCGGAATTGAGAAAGCCGAAGAAAACGTGCTTTATCTAAACACACCACAAACACCTGATATTTCATCACTTCAGGCACTAAAAACCGGCTGGTATATGATTATCATCCAACTGATGTTGCATAAACGTGCCAATCTGCGTAAACTGGCACGCATCTGCCGGGATAACACCCTCGAAGTTAAAGAGCATATTGACATACTGCTACGTGCAGGCATTATCGAAGAGAAAACCGATGGTGTTTATGAACTCAGCACTATTCTTTATCCAATGCTGCTGCGAGTGTTGATAGAAAAGGAAATGATATAAAAAAACAAAAACATGGAAGAAATCGTACTTATCAACTACCGGCTTTATCTTCTGCTGTTTTTCGCTTTACTTCTTTTTATTGCTTTCAGACTTCTCTCATGGCTGCTCCCGGCCATCCTTAAGAGAGAAGAAAAGCGGAAAATGGTGCACCGGTATAAAACCCTGACAGAGCTGGTGATATGGATTATTTATTTCATCTGGGCAGTGCAGTATCTGAACTACACCAATAAAGCCTATGCTCTGGCACTGCTTGTCCTGCTTTTTCTGTTCACCCTGTACACACTATGGATCGGGTTGAAAGACCTGATTGCCGGAGCTTTTTTGAAAGCAGCACACAGACTTTCCATCAGCGAAATCATTAAAGTTGGAGAATTTTCAGGAAAAATTACCAGGTTTGGACATGCCAACATCGTCCTTGAAACCGATGATGGTGAAATCATTTACCTTCCTTACAGCTATATTTTCGGTAAAGCGCTCATCAAATCGCAACCTGCCGAAGCAATTCACCGTCACACTTTTCGATTCATCATGCCTCTGTCACGATCAATTCGCCATGATATCGAGAAATTGCGTGTTTTCATCCTCAACATCCCCTGGATTTCTTTGAAAAAAGAACCACAGATCAGGACAATGGAAGAAACCGAACAGGGTTTTGAAATTGAAATCACAATTTTTTCGATTGGTAAAGAGCACTTTTTGGAGATTGAAAAACTGGTCAGAGCGAAATTCGAAATACCTGATATTGATGAACATCAACAGAATAACGAAACAAAATACATTCAGTGAATCAAACTAAAAACAATGCAATAGTTACCGGAGCCACAGGGGCCATCGGCGGAGCAATTGCCAGGCAACTGGCAGCCAAAGGTTATCAGTTAACGCTGATAGTTCGCAGCGAAGCAAAAGGCATACAAACTGCCAGCGAAATCAAAGCAGCTACAGGGAATCCGGATATTCATCTGCTTACGGCTGATCTGTCACTTAAAAAAGATATTGAACGTATTGCCTCAGCCTGGAATCAGCCGCTCAAACTCCTTGTCAACAATGCAGCAGCAGCTCCCCGCCGTCGGGAAGTAAACGTTGCAGGCATCGAGATGCAATGGGCTACCAATGTTCTCGGCTATTTCTGGATGATGAAATTCTTCACTCCTCATCTGAAATCAGGAGCCCCTTCACGCATCGTCAATGTGGCCAGCTATTGGGCCGGCGACCTGGACCTTAGTGATCCGGAATGCAAAAAACGGCGGTACAACAACGACATGATCTATCGTCAGAGCAAACAGGCCAACCGTATGCTGTCGGTTGCCTTTGCCGAAAAACTAAAAGCTGACGGCATTACTGTCAATGCTGTTCATCCGGGTAACGTCAACTCGGTTCTGAGCAACAACCTTGGCTACGGAGGCAGCACACCTCCTGATCAGGGTGCCGATACCCCTGTATGGGTGGCAACAGCTCCGGAACTTGAGGGTATTACAGGAAAATATTTTGAACATCGGCGGCAGACCTTTTGTCCTTTTTCGGAAATGCATCAGGAAATTCAAAGATTGACAGCGCTTTGCGAAAGTTATTAGTACGTTCTTAACGATACATTACTCTTCAAACTTTTTCAGTTCAAACTTTTCCCCGTCGAAAATTCCATAGGTGAAACGGGTGAGCCAGTCGCCCAAATGGATATAAAAACTGCCGTTTTCAAGCGGTTCGATATTGGCAACATGCCAGTGTCCGAATATGAAATAATCAATATGTTCGCCGGAGTGTAGATAATCCCGGCAAAACCCGGCCAACCTTGACTTTTGAAAATCAGGCTGAATGCTTTCCCTTGCCTCTTTTTCTTCTTTGATGATGTTGGCATAACGGCTGCGACCCGACCAGAAAAGCCCAAGTCTGACACCAATATCAGGATGAATCCAGCGGAACAGGAAACGGTTGATTTTTCGTTCAAAAATATACTTTATCAGCTTGTATCCATTGTCTCCCCTGCCAAGCGCATCACCGTGAGCCAGAAAAAACTTTTTTCCGGCAAATTCCCTGATGACAGGCTGCCGGTATAATTTTATTCCTACCTCTTTTTCAAGATAGTCAAAAGCCCACATGTCATGATTTCCTCTGAAAAAATGAAGAGGAATACCGGCATCTGAAATTTCTGCCAGCTTTCCCAACAACCTCACATAACCTTTGGGAACTACCGTTTTGTATTCAAACCAGAAATCGAACAGGTCACCCATCAGAAAAATTTCTTCAGCGTCAGCCTGAACCCTATCAAGCCAACGGACAAACTTTTCTTCTCTCCTGAGGCTGGAGTTTCTGTCAGGTATTCCGAAATGAAAATCGGATGCAAAATATATTTTTTTCGCTAAGATCAATTGCCGGATGATTTAAATGTGTCAGGTAACTTATCAGTTGCAAAGGTAAAAATATGTCCTTTCATTCGCCCCAATTGATCGGATAATTGAAATGAAAAGCAGCCGTAAAATTTTTATGCAGGCTATTTTTCGAAATGGCTTGTTAACAGTGCACTGATCTCACTGAACTTCGCCGACGAAGCAACAATTTTCCCTTCAGGATCAATAAAGAAAAACCAGGGTAATTCGCCACTCAGGTTGTATAGTTCCTTGACAGGTGAGTTGATGCCCCTCAGATCGGATACATTTATCCACGGCAGCTCATCCACTTTGATGGCATCACTCCAATAGCGATGTTCATGGTCGAAAGATATGGCAAAAATTTCCAGCCCAAAAGAATGGTATTTTTCATAAAGCATTTTTAGCTGATGGTTAACTGCTCTGCAAGGTGGCGACCATGAAACCCAAAAGTACAGAATGACCGGATTACCTTCACATGCTGACAGTTTTTGTTTATTACCCAGAGGATCGGGAAGACTGATGTCAGGGATGATTTGACCCGGGCTCAGACGGCCGGCATTTACCTTCTGTATTTCCATTTTTGTTACCAATTCCTCTACACGACGGTGATGATCGAGCACATGGCTGTTCCCTGGATATTTCCCGGATAGCACACTATCAAGACGGATGTAAAGGTCAGGATGGTTTTCGGGAAGAATCACCGGTTGGCCGGCAAAACGCTGATTGAGCAATAACAGGCCTGCCAGAGAACCGAAACTTTGCTGAATAGACTGAACGGTAAACTCTTTGTGGTTGTTCAGAAGTTGTTGAAGTGAGCTGTCGATTTTTTGTTTTACCAGTTGAAAGGTGTCAAGATGAATGCTGTTGTAAAAAACCTCCCGCAACGAATCAAACCTGTGCTGAAAAATTGCAGTCTGCCCGAAATAGCGTTGCAGAATTTCGGCATCGTCATTTCCTTCAATCACATATTTGTCGGGCAATTCGGATAAATGTGCACTTATGCTGAGTGTATCACCGGGATGTAAAGTAAATTTAACGGTATTCCCATCTTCAAAACGAATCATAAAAAAAGAACTTTCTTCAGGTTGAAAATGAAAAGAAAAAGAGTCCTTTTCCGAAACAAAAGTTGAATCAACCACAATCAGTTCATTGATGGTCAATTCCTCAAGAAGAAGCTTTTGACCGGCAGCACCTGATATAGTGCCCGAAATTAAAGTTTCATTTTTTGGTAATTCCTGCGTGCACGAAAAAAAGACCAGTACGAAAAAGGTCAGAAGATAACTGAACCGTCGAAAAAAAATCATTGGTAATCTTTTAACATTTTGTCCATTCCGAACGACAGATTCGCTGAATTCTTATCAATTATAAATTTAGCTTATGATCCTACCTTTTGTTTCAATATTTATCCTAACTGCTTTATTTTCATCTTTTCAGCATCTTACAATTAGTCTCAATCAAGTAAAATTCCGTGAATCAGTTAAAAAATATTCATTCAACAGTGATGGGCAATTAAAATCCACTGATTATTAATTGATTAGAATTTAGTTCTTTGATATTTTTCTAATCACACTTTGTAAGTACTTCTCTGACAGGCGTTTTGTCCAGTGGAGAAAAACTAAGAATAATTTTTTAAAAAATTATTTTCTTGAGGTTTTTTCTTAAAAACTATTAAACACCTCTAAATCTGTCTTTTATTCTGTCAATTCCTTGCAATAAAAAAAGCCCCAAAGCTTTTCACTTTGGGGCTAAACCTAACTTGTAACTGAAACTGAGTACTTTCATTCGGGGAATTCCACGGTCGTGTTATCACTTACCTTTACGTAATAGGCTTTCCCGGGGATGAGAACATCTATTGTATTAATTTGTTTTTCAGGCCAGTACACTCCGATCCCTGCTACTTCTTTTAAAATTAACAACGTGCCTTTCTCAGGCGGAAAAACAATTTGAACGTCAACAGGGTCCTGAGATAATACCGGCAACAGGTTCCAGCCGGGAGTCAAAGTCAGTATTTTACCTGTGTAAGGTGCACCTGTTAAATAAAATGAACAGCCGGCAGTTGTTTTTATGCTGAAAGCGGCTTTGTCCGGCCAGTTTCCGATGGTATTGGTATTTGTGGCAGGACAATAGATTCCTGTCATGGTCCGGACTATGATGAGTTCAGACTGAATCGGATCAAACACAACCTCAAGTTCGGGATTATCAGGCGGTAAGAAAGAGGAAAGACTACTCCATCCTGAAGGAAAGTCAACCTTCTGGGTTTGCGTGCCTCCTGACCATTTCACCCTGCCAAAAGGATCTACTTCAAAAGCAGGTCCTGATAAGTTACCTGCAGGATTCACTACCGTCACATTACCAGCATCCTGGTTTTTCTTTATATTCACCAGCAAATAACCGGTCAGGCAGTCAAGAGTAGCATCTTCGATGACCAGCTCCTGATCGTTGTCAATGGTTAATAGTGTTCCCGAAGATTGCGTACTCTTGAAACTACAGGCATAAAAAGGCTGCACCGGATCAATCGTTGCACCGGGTTTTACATAAATACCCGATTCTCCTAAATGATTAAAATCCGTGCATTGTGCTTTTATTGTCCCGTTCTCATCAACCACAATTTCAACTCCGCTACCCGCATTCCCGCTGCATTGTAACCTGTTCTCAGGTGTGCCCTCTAAAACAAGCGTTCCTCCGGTCACATTTACGCTGTTGTTGAAGGTTGTGTTATTTCCTGGTTGGAAAATACCTCCCATTATATCCAAATGGTTACAAGTTAAGGGATCCAGTGTTTCAACTTCCACATTTGTCTCTTTATCCACTACAAGGTTATCCAGCGGATTGTTTCCCGTTTTTAATGTTGAAGGTTGATCACCACCCAGCAAAAGATTACCCGGGTTGTGTAAAGTACCTCCTGAGAGATCGACATCTTGGTTTGCGGTAATATTTTTCCCTTGTGCATTCAGATTACCCTGAATCAATTTAAGATGATTAACCAAAAGCTGTTCAAGCAAAATAACCTCAACTCCGGCAGATTTTTCGACTATGACGTAGGTATAAACATCAGCACCGGGTATAAAAGCAGCACCTTCACTACCGGAAAAAGTGATTTTATCAGCTGAAAATGTTCCTCCCGAAAGATCGGTATTGCCAGAAAAATCAAATTCACTTCCCGGTGCGGTTACCTGACCTCTTTCAAGGGTAAAGGCCTTGATTTTATATTTTTTACCACTGGGAGTAATTTCAATACCAAATCCTGGCTCTTTGTCAACAGCTACATTTTCATGCCGTTGCTCTCCCGGAGTTATCTGCGAATCTTCCCCTCCGGCAAAAATGATCTTGTCGGCAATTACCTCTCCTTCTCCAGAAAAGTCAGCATTTCCGGATATTTCAAGCTCGCTGCCAAAGGTCTTTAAATTACCACGTTCGATGGTTAAGCCTTTAACTTTGTATTTAGGGCCTGATATGGTAAATTCAACCTCAACTGTCGGAATATTTTTCTTCACGCGCAGTTCATTTACGATATAATTATTTCCTGTGAAATTTACCAGAGAATTGCCGTCGCCGGTAAATACCAATTTGTTCAAATCCAGCAAGCCGTTGAGGTAATTAAGATTTCCGACTATGTTAAGAGTACCGCCGGATTGCACAAAGCTGCTTCCGTCGGATGTCAGATGATGAAAAGTAGTTATGCCTTCAGACTGATTAAACCCGCCAGAATTCAGAAAGTCATCATACCAATTGCTATATCCTCCTGTAACATACCAATCTCCGGGATTACATACTGAGCCTTCGAATTGAGACCAACCCGATGTTTGTTCAAAAGTACCGGCATTAGAGTATGTAGTATAATTGGAATTGCCTGCTTCAACAATCCATTCGCCCTGGTTATTAACATAGCCATAGGAAGAATATGTATATGTAGCGCCCATCATTTTCCAATCCCCTGTATTATGCACATTTTCGTATGTTGTTGTTTGGCCGCCAATTAACCAGCTACCGGAATTATGAATATCCGCCAGGGCATCGAGAACTCCTTGATGAATGGCAACTTCACCTGTATTTTCAATACCCTGATAAAAAACTGATTCACCTCCTAACTGTTCTATGTCGCCTGAATTTGAGACATCTCCATAGGTTTCGAGTTTTCCCGATTGTAACGTCAGACTACCTTGATTATCCACATTCTGACATTCGGCATTTCCGTCTATCTTTGGATAAAAAAGCGAGGCTGCTGGAATTATAATGTTATCGTCTTTAGTAGGAACACCAGGTGGAATCCAGTTGTTCGGGTCAAACCAGTTTTCATTTGCTCCGTTCCAGGTATAGTCAACGGGGGGAACAACCCCTCCCATTTGTACGGCGCCTGGCGTAGTGTTCGGTTGGCTGCGCGGTTGGTCATAAATATCCAGGGGGACTAACGGTAATGTTGGCACAATCTCGGCAATGTTACTATTTCCAGGTAAAGGACTGGAAATATCATCGAATAAGGGGTCATAAACAGTTGAACTTCCATCCTGCCCGGAAGCGATTTGCCAGTCTTCAATTGTAGTGCAGACTGAAGTGCCAAAGGTGCCAAACTGGCCGGAAAAATGGAAGTTATTGTAATCACTTGCAACCACGCTGTTGTTCGCAGCAGTTTCGTTAACGACAAAACATGGAGAGGCGGACTGATTGCTCACCAAATTGTTTAGTAGCTGAACTCCTCCAGGTGAACAGGAAGATTGATCCCAACATTCGATGTTGATAACTGAAGTGCCCCAGCTTTCGGGATATCCGGATTTCATCGGCACAGCCGTTATCCTTAAAGTATTATGAAATGCCTTTTGCTGGTCACTGTCCATTATACCGATGCCTTCCATGATAGGCGATCCAGGGATAACTATGTAATTGTTGGCAGTTAGTCCGGGATTTTCCTGACTTGAAGCACAATACCATAACAAAACCCCAAAATTGACTTCGGAAGAATTTAAAAAAATCCCGTTTTGCGTTACCTCCAACCCATTGGTACAGGTCTCCAGCATCACACCGGTAGCTTCGGTTGAAATATTATCTCTGCTCTGTAACAGGTTTTTGTTGACCACCGGTGCGTCCTGATAATACAGATGAATACCTTCGTAAGCAAATCCTGTAATGGTATTGCCGGTAACAATTGCTCCCGTCTTTGTCAGAGGGCTGTTATACTGGCCCGACAGTCTCACCGCATTACTTCCTCCGGTTATGATATTATTTTGAACTGAGCCGTAATTAAAAGCATAATCGGGACTCTCTTCAACCAAAATAACACTATAGGCAAACCTTTGATTCCAATTAAGAGTGCCTGTGACTTCCCTGCCATTGATATTATTCCCGGTAATCTGAACGTAGTCGCAAACCCCGTTGAAATAAAACACTCTGCCAAATTCTGAGGTTCCTGTATTTTGAACAGTCATGTTCTGAAAGGAAATATTATCAGTCCCGCTAAGTTGAACTACATAATTCTGTGCAGAGGTGATTGGCTCAAACTGCAGGATTACATCCTCTGCATTGCCGGTGGACGATTGAAAAGTGATGGTGTTAAGATCAGATGATCCTTCAATTTCCTGAAGCCAGATCTGCTCGTTATAAACACCTGTATTCACCATAAAAGTTACTTCTCCGTTTATGCCCAGAATATTGAGTTCGCTGGCAGCAGAACCAAATGAATCATAATCACCGCCGGTACCAATTGTAAATGTTCCCGCCAGTGGTCCGGATACTACACGATTACCCACAGGAGCGGTAATATCAGGAATTCTGACAGAACTATTTACAATCATCGAAACACATTCTGCATCAATTACATCGCCAATGCCGGCAGATGTTTTTGTATCAAAAGTCAGCCAGAAATAGTTGATTCCGCCGACCAACTCCTGCGAGCCGGTGATATCAAAATCACCGGTTGTAACCGTGGCTGCAGTTGTACCAAACTGATTAACCGCATCAAACTGATCTGAAGAGCCCGTGAAATAGATACGGGCATTTTCGATGTTATTTTCCACCGGTGTTGCAGTGCCATTGGCATTTACCGTGAATGAAGTTATGATCAGCGGGCTGGAGGTTCCACTGGTAACAACTTCAATCCCAATGATCTGTTGATTGATTTTACCTGCAGCTATCTTCAATGAATTTTGCGTTGTTGTAGAGGATACATATTCCATAACCGGCGAAACGACAATGTCATCCAGCGAATGAATATCCCATGTTCCGTTATTGTTCATAATCACTTTTACAACAAGGCTATTTCCGCTGATATCTGATTGTAAAATGGTAGTAGTGCCAAAAGCACCTGTCAATGTATGTCCATCACTACCCAGCCCGTTCCAGTTGGGGATCAATGCAAAATCACCTCCGTCAACACTAAACCAGACATCAAAGTAATCGGAAACATTCATCGATCCTGATTGTGAAGCTTTAAGGCTGAAGGAAATCATTGAATAAGCGGTAATATCTATGTTTTCGCTCTGCCAAACCGCTTCACCGTCGAGGTCACGTCCCTGCAAATACCTCATATATTCCCGGGTTTTCAGGTAATCATTTGCATCCGAAAGAGTGCAATTCGAAACATTGAGTGTCCATTTGGTTACATTATCCGGATAATCCCCGATTGCCACCGGGCCATCCGGACTGCCCTCATATCCTGTATTTTCGACGTATGCAGAAAAATCTTCTGACCATACCACTTCCTGCGCTGATATGGCGCTAAACAGTAAAAATAAGATTAACACCATCAAAACTGAAGTAATTGATTTTCTTTCCATTTTAAAATTGCTTTATAATTGATTATCAGGCTATAAACTTACCTGTTGAGAAAATTCAAAGGTTCTCCTTCTGCCATTTACAAAATTACGCTTTTGTACTTATTTCTCGTCCGTAATTTGTCCGAATAATGGTTACATGCAATTGTTAATGATGGGAATCATTGATGATTAATACTTTATTTTTTTCTGCAAAATTTGTCCGAATAATGGTTTTTTTATATTTGTAACATTAAAATGAGCAAGATGAACCCGGAAATCATTGACAGTTATCTTATCATCCTGGTATCGTATCAGTTGCTGATTTTTGCAATTATTCTTTATTTTTCAGGTATTTCCAGATCATATTCCAAAAAAATACTTGCTTTTTTTTTCATTGCCGGATGGTTTGTTTATTTTGCTTTGGGCAGTTTTTTCCTTGGCTGGCTTGAGGTGAGTACCTGGATCTATTATCTTTTTGTACCTGCCCTGCTGAGTGTTTGCCCGTTGTTTTATATTTACGTAAAATCGCTCACTTCCGAAAAATTTATTTTCACACTAAAATGTTGGCTTCATCTTTACCCTGCAGCAATTTCGCTTGTCATAAATTTGTTGCTTTTTGGCATATTGAGCCCGGCACAGCGGGAATGGTTTCTGACTAATGGATTTGTGCAAAAATCGAATGAGCCGCTGCTCACCATCAACATTTATTTCTATTATCTATGGGATTTTTTAATCTTTCCCGTTCAACTCATCCTCTATTTTGTATTGATTTACAAAGAAATAAAAAATCATCACCATAAAATCAGGGAAATTTTTTCGAATCTCGAAAACAAGAAGCTCAACTGGCTTTACTGGGCTGCCGTAATCTTTGTTGTACTCATTTTGTTCAACAATCTTCTGATTCAGTCCGATCTTATCGATCATGCGGGCATTCGGATTTTTTACAATGTCGGCATGCTTTTATTTACCCTTTTTATTTTCTTTTCCGGTCTGAAACAAATTACCATTTACGATTATGCGATGCTCGGCAACAGGGAGGATGGCAAATCGTTGGAAGAACTGGCCGAAAAACAAAGGAACCGGGATAAAGCAAAAAATACAATTCTTCAGCGTTCAGCTTTTCGGGAAAAAAACCGTATTGTTAACCTGAGTGAAACAGAACAAAAAAACATTCTTCAAAAAACGGAAACAGCAATTTTGTCGAACAAGCTGTTTTTAAATCCCGAGCTAAAGATTACCGACTTGTCCATTGAAGTTTCGATTCCGCGCAGGCATATATCGCAAGCTATTAACGAGCAACTGAAAATGAATTTTTACAATTTTATTAATCGTTACCGCATTCAGGAAGCTATCAAACTGATGAACAGCGAAAGTTCCGGAAAATTCTCCATCGAAGGGATTGCCCGGCAATCAGGATTTAACTCAAGATCATCTTTTTATACTGCATTCAAAACAGAAACAGGTCTTACACCTTCATCCTTTCTGAAAGATTTAAAAAAGGCAGAAAAACTTTTGTAATTAATTTTACACCCTGAAATTATCAAAGCATAAATGAATTGTGAAAAGCAGCAGTAACTATCAACCCAAAATCAAACCTGAGAAAACAAAAAACGATTTTGTTCTCGAAACAGCAGCAGTTGTCATTCTAATTGCAATCTGGGGAATGGCTGCCTATGCTCTGACAGTTCTTCCCGAAACCTTTCCGGTTCATTTCGACCTGAGCGGGCGTCCCGATGGATATGGCGGAAAAGGGAGCCTGTTGATTCTCCCTGCCACGGCACTTTTCCTTTATGCCGGAATGACTATTCTTAACCGCTATCCGCATGTTTTTAACTATCCGGTTAAGTTAACTGCCGAAAATGCTTTGAGGCAATACACAAACGCAACCCGGGCTATAAGAGTGCTGAAGCTTATTGTTATGCTCGTATTTTTCCTGATCGCATACTTTCAAGTGCAATCTGCATTTACATTTTCATCAGGTATCGGTATCTGGCTGCTTCCCTTAATTCTGCTGCTGGTTTACCTGCCACTTGGATATTTTATTATCAAAGCTTTTCGCAAAAAGTAATCCGATTATTTTAGTATTTTTGAAGCCAAAAGCAGTGCAATCTCTTTCGATGCCTGAATCATTAATGAAACAAAGTTGTCATGTTGGATTCTATTATCAGTTTCAGTGTAAAAAATAAGCTGATTGTTATTTTGTTTACGCTTTCGGTAGTTGCTTTTGGCATTTACTCGGTTACAAAGATACCGGTTGGTGCTGTACCGGATATTACCAACAATCAGGTACAGGTGATCACCGTTTCCCCAAATCTTGCCACACAGGACATTGAGCAGTTTATTACCTATCCCGTTGAACTTGAAATGGCTAATCTTCCGGGTGTGGAAGAAATCCGTTCTATTTCCAAATTTGGATTATCTGTGGTAACCATTGTTTTTGAGGACAAATCAGGCACTTATTTACCCAGACAACTTATAGCCGAAAAGATCAAATCGGCTTCGGCAAATATACCTGAAGGTTTTGGCGCACCAGAAATGGGGCCGGTTACAACCGGACTTGGAGAAATTTACCAATACACGCTTGACGTCAAACCGGAGTATAAAGACCGATACAGCACAATGGAGCTTCGGACTTTGCAGGATTGGGTGGTTAAGCGACAGTTGTCAGGCATTCCCGGAGTCATCGAAGTAAATACCTGGGGAGGTCATCTTAAACAATATGAAGTGGCCATTGATCCACAGAAACTAAGGACTATGGGAATTTCGCTCGTAGAAGTTTTTGAAGCACTGAAAGCCAACAACAGCGTTGCGGGCGGAGCATACATCGAAAAACAGAATCAAAGCTGGTTCATCCGTGGTGACGGATTGCTGAAATCCATCGAAGACATTGGCAATGTGGTTGTAAAAAATGTGGGTGGAATCCCTGTTCTTATCAATGACCTGGCGGAAATTAAACTTGGTTATGCAAACCGATATGGAGCCATTACCGGCAATGGCGAAGGTGAAAAGATTCTGGGTCAAATAATGATGCTAAAGGATGCTAATTCCAAAAAAGTAATCAATGATGTGAAAAAACGGGTTGAAGAGGTACAGAAGAACCTGCCCGAAGGAGTATTTATCAACCCAATTATAGATCGCAGCGAACTAATTTCACGGACCACCTTCACAGTTTACGAAAACCTTATTCTGGGTTGTCTGATTGTCATGTTTGCAGTAATCCTTCTGTTGGGAAATCTGAGATCGGCATTGGTCATTTCATCAATCATCCCTTTATCATTACTTTTTACTATATCGGCAATGTACCTGTTTGGTGCTGATGCCAACCTGATGAGTTTAGGAGCCCTGGATTTTGGAATTATCATTGATGGTGCTGTGATAATTGTTGAATACACAGCCGTCAGCATTACCTCTAAGCGTAATGAGCTGCATTCACTGGAAAAACATTCCCGACAAACACTAATGGATAAGATCAGCTTTGATGGAGCATCAAAAATGATGAATTCGGCAATATTTGGACAAATCATTATTCTGATTGTGCTGATTCCAATTTTTTCGCTAAGTGGCGTTGAAGGGAAAATGTTTCGCCCTATGGCACTGTCGTTCAGCCTTGCTATTGTTGGTGCTATGATTTTTGGTCTAACCTGGCTGCCGGCTGTTTCATCATTTTTCCTTAAGCCGGAAAAAGAGGGAAAACAAAACTTTTCAACCCGAATTACAAACCTATTATATAAAGCATACTGTCCGGTAATGAGTTGGGCATACGAT